>PPYE01207689.1_pt1 | contig 37054 bp, 50 predicted proteins | sample 1559881 | NCBI WGS metagenome assembly PPYE01 (sample SAMN08240022, study PRJNA423297) | Human gut metagenome, whole genome shotgun sequencing project.
AAATATTAATATGCAAATAGCATCATATTTTCTAATTATAAAAACGAAATTAGATGTATTTAGACAACAAATAATACAAAAATATTACAATATTTGGATTGCTTTTAATAAATAGTTGGTTTTTAATAAAAAATATCAAAAAAAGCTTGCTTTTTTGCACTAAATAAGTTATAATAACTATGTTGATTTGCGTTGAAGTAAGATGTGGCTACTCTTTGAAGTAGGGAACTCTTATGGAGCATGTCTGATTTTAAATCGGGCGGCAAGTATAGATTAACGTGTATTTGCCAAGTTTTATTTGTAAAATTTGGTATTTTATATGTGTAAAATATGAAACACACGGGGTAGTGTAAAACTTGTTTAGCCAATTTTTATAGAAAAGGAGTGTTTTACATATGTCAAAAGAAAAAACAAAAAGAATGAGAATAAGACTTAAAGCTTATGATCATGTTGTGCTAGAGCAAGCTGCTTTAAAGATTGTTGAAGTTGCTAAAAAAACAGGCTCTGAAGTTTCAGGACCTATTCCTCTACCAACAGAAAAAGAAATTATTACTATTTTACGTTCTCCACACAAACATAAAGATTCAAGAGAACAATTTGAAATGAGAACTCATAAAAGAGTAATTGATGTTTTAGCACCAAACCCAGCTACTGTTGATGCATTAATGTCAATAGATATGCCTGCAGGTGTAGATATCGAAGTTAAAATATAATTTAATATAAACTCACAAAATTTTTAATAGCTATCCTCTCTTGAGGCAATAGCATACCCTATATTAAAAATTTGATTTGAATAATATTCAAAAGTTTATAAAATTCGTAAAGAAATTGGAGGGAATTTATAATGGTAAAAGAAGTTTACGGAAAAAAAGTTGGAATGACTCAAATCTTTTCTGAAGAAGGAAAAGCTATTCCAGTAACTGCTATTGAAGTAAAACCTTTAACAGTAGTTGGTAAAAAAACTGCTGACAAAGAAGGATACAATGCTATAGTAGTTGGATTCGGAGAAATCAAAGAAAAAAATGCAAACAAACCACAAAAGGGAGTATTTGCAAAAGCTGGTACAGAAGTACAAAGATATTTAAGAGAAATTAGAGTTGAAAATGTTGATGAATATGAAATCGGAAGCAAAATCACTGTAGATACATTCACTACAGAAGATAGAGTTGATATTCAAGGAACATCAAAAGGAAAAGGATTCCAAGGATGTATTAAAAGACATGGACAACATATAGGACCAATGGGACATGGTTCAATGTATCATAGAAGACCAGGTTCTATGGGACCAACATCTACTCCAGGTAGAGTATTCAAAGGTAAAAACTTACCAGGACATATGGGAAGTGAAACTTCAACAATACTTAACCTAGATGTTGTTAAAGTAGATACAGATAAAAATGTAATTTTAGTAAAAGGATCAGTTCCTGGAGCTAAAGGCACAATTGTAAAAGTTAGAGAAACAGTAAAATAGAGTAAAGGGAGGAGGAAAAATAGATGCTAAAAGTAGACGTATTAAATAGTGAAGGTAAAAAAGTTAATGATATAGAACTTACAGAATCAATCTTTGGAGTAGAAATTAATGAAATTGCAGTTCATGCAGCTTTAGTTAATTTCTTAGCTAATCAAAGACAAGGAACACAATCTACAAAAACTAGATCAGAAGTATCTGGTGGTGGAAGAAAACCTTGGAAACAAAAAGGAACAGGAAGAGCAAGACAAGGCTCTATAAGAGCTACACAATGGATTAAGGGTGGTATAGCTCTTGGACCAAAACCAAGATCTTACAGATATTCAATAAATAAGAAAATGAAACAACTTGCATTCAAGTCAGTTTTAACTTCTAAATTACAAGAAGGAAATCTTATTGTAGTTGACAATATCGAATTAAAAGAAATAAAGACAAAAAATATGGTTAATATTTTAAATAACCTAAATGCAAATAATGCATTAATAATGCTTGCAAAAAGTGATGTAAATGTTCAAGCTTCAGCAAGAAACATTGAAAAAGTAAAAACAACACTTGTATCAACAATGAATATATATGATTTATTAAAATACAATAAATTAATAGTAACTGTTGATGCTATAAAAGCTTTAGAGGAGGTGTACGCATAATATGAGAAACGCAGAAGATGTTATAATAAAACCTATAATGACAGAAAAAACATATGCAGATGTTGCAACTGGAAAATATACTTTTAAAGTTGCAAAAGATGCTACAAAAATAGACATCAAAAACGCAGTTGAAGAATTATTTTCAGTAAAAGTATTAAAAGTTAATACATTAAATTACGATGGTAAATCAAAAAGAGTAGGAGTACACCAAGGATTAACTTCTGCTTGGAAAAAAGCAATTGTATTTATTGATACAAATCCAGCAGATGAAAAATATTTAACAAAAGGTGGAAAATCTACTAAATCTAGCAAAAAATACAAAACTGAAATTGAAGAAATCAGTTCAGCTTTTGGAAGTGCTAACTAACTAGGAGGGAATTAAAATGGGAATAAAATCATTTAAACCTGTTACTCCATCACTTAGAAACACAACTATGTTGACTAACGACGAAATTACAAAAAAATCTCCAGAAAGAAGCTTACTTAAATCTTTAAGCAAAAATGCTGGTAGAAATAACCAAGGTAAAATCACAGTTCGTCATCAAGGTGGTGGATCTAGAAGAAAATATAGAGTAATAGATTTTAAAAGAAATAAAGTAGACATGGAAGCTACTGTAATAGGTATCGAATACGATCCAAACAGAACAGCAAATATTGCTTTAATTGAATATGAAGATAAAACAAAAGCTTATATAATTGCTCCACTTGGTCTAAAAGATGGTGATAAAGTAATAGCTTCTGAAAAAGCAGATATTAAACCTGGTAACTGTTTACCAATATCTTCAATACCAGTTGGTACTATGATATATAATATCGAATTGCATAAAGGAAAAGGTGCACAACTTGTAAGAAGCGCAGGTATGTCAGCACAACTTATGGCAAAAGAAGGAAAATATGCACATGTTAGAATGCCATCAGGAGAAATGAGACTTATTCTTACTGATTGTAGAGCATGTATTGGTCAAGTAGGTAACCTAGATCATGAAAATGTATCATTAGGTAAAGCTGGAAGAACAAGAAACATGGGAATTCGTCCATCTGTTAGAGGTTCTGTAATGAACCCTTGCGATCACCCACATGGTGGTGGTGAAGGTAGAGCACCAGTTGGACACGCAGGACCACTTACTCCTTGGGGTAAACCAGCACTTGGTTACAAAACAAGAAATAAAAATCACAGAACAGACAAATTCATTGTTAAAAGAAGAAATAATAAGTAATGGAGGGATAGAATATGTCAAGATCGCTTAAAAAAGGACCATATTGCGACGAAAGATTACTTGCAAGAGTTGAAAAAATGAATGCAGAAAACAAAAAAGAAGCAATAAAAACTTGGTCAAGATCATCTACAATATATCCTCAAATGATTGGTCATACAATAGCAGTACATGATGGTAGAAAACATGTACCAGTTTATGTAGTAGAGGAAATGGTAGGACACAAATTAGGTGAATTTGCTCCTACAAGACTTTTTAAAGGACATTCAGGGGATAAAAAATCAACAGTAAAATAGTAAATAAAGGAGGAGCTTTGAAATGGAAGCAAGAGCAGAATTACGTAATGCTAGAATATCTAGCAGAAAAGTAAAAATAGTTATTGATACTATTAGAGGAAAAAAAGCAGACGAAGCTGTTGCAATTTTAAGATATACCAATAAAGCAGCAGCTCCTATGGTTCAAAAATTAGTAAAATCAGCTATAGCTAATGCAATAAATAACAATAAAATGGATGAAACAAAATTATATATAGCAGAAATCTATGCTAACCAAGGACCAACAATGAAAAGAATTAGAGCAGCAACACAAGGAAGAGCAAATAGAATAAGAAAAAGAACAAGTCATATAGTTGTTGTTTTAAAAGAACAAGCATAAGGGAGGTAAGTTTAACATGGGTCAAAAAGTTAGTCCACACGGACTTAGAGTTGGAATAATCAAAGATTGGTCATCAACTTGGTATGCCAATAAAAAAGATTTTTCTAAAAACTTAGTAGAAGATTATAAAATTCGTGAATATCTTAGAAACTTACTAAAACCATCTGGAATATATAAGTTAGATATTCAAAGAAAAGGTGAAACAGTTAAAGTTGATATTTATACAGCTAAACCTGGAATGATAATAGGTAAAGGAGGAGCTGCTATAGATGAACTAAGAGCTAAAGCATCTAAAGAAATAGGTAGAGAATTATCTTTAAATATAATTGAAGTAAAAGATGTAGATCTTGCAGCAACTTTAGTTGCAGAAAACATTGCTACACAACTTGAAAAAAGAATTTCTTTTAGAAAAGCTATGAAACAAGCAATGCAAAAAGCTATGAAAGCAGGAGCACTTGGAATCAAAACTGCTGTATCAGGTAGACTTGGTGGTGCTGAAATTGCAAGATGTGAACACTATGCAGAAGGAACAATTCCACTTCAAACTTTAAGAGCAGATATCGATTATGGTTTTGCAGAAGCAGATACTACATATGGTAAAATCGGAGTAAAAGTTTGGATATATAAAGGAGAAGTACTTCCAGCAAAAAAACAAGAAAAAGGAGGTAACTAGTAATGTTGTCACCAAAAAGAACAAAATTTAGAAAAGTACAAAAAGGTAACATGAAGGGTAGAGCTATGCGTGGTAATAAAGTTACTGATGGAGAATATGGTATACAAGCTCAAGAAGCTTGCTGGATAACAGCTAACCAAATCGAGTCAGTTCGTGTAACTTTATCTAGATATACTAAAAAAGTTGGTAAAGTTTGGATTAAAATATTTCCAGATAAACCAATAACTAAAAAACCAGCTGAAACACGTATGGGTTCTGGTAAAGGAAATCCAGAGTATTTCGTAGCTGTTGTAAAACCAGGAAGAGTTTTATTTGAAATTGCTGGATTAAATGAAGCTACAAGTCGTGAAGCTTTAAGAAAAGCAATGCATAAACTTCCTGTAAAATGTAAAATGATTGCAAAAGAAGGAGGGGAAGCTCAAGATGAAGTCTAGTAAAATAAAAGAATATGAAGCAATGACAATGGAAGAATTACAAAAAGAATTAAAAGAACTTAAAAAAGAATTATTTAAATTAAGATTTTCACATGCTCTAAATGGTCTTGACAACCCTAAGAAAATTACTCTAGTTAAGAAAAATATAGCAAGAGTAAATACAGTTATAACAAAGAAGAGTAATAATTAGTGGTAAAGGAGGCAAAAGTTATGGAAGAAAGAAATTTAAGAAAAACTAAAATTGGTAAAGTTGCAAGTAATAAAATGGATAAAACAATTGTAGTTAGAATAGATACAAAAGTTAAAGATCCACTTTATGGAAAAATCGTAAACAGAACTCTAAGAGTTAAAGCACATGATGAAAATAACGAATGCGATATAGGCGATACAGTAGAAATAATGGAAACTAGACCACTAAGTCGTGACAAGAGATACAGATTAGTTAGAATTGTGGAAAAAGTTAAATAGTTAAAATTTGAGAGGAGGACTAATCCATGATACAACAACAAACATTGTTAAAAGTTGCTGATAACACTGGTGCAAAAGAATTAATGTGTATCAGAGTTATGGGCGGACACCATAGAAAATGGGGCAATATTGGTGATGTAATAGTTGCTTCAGTTAAAAAAGCTACACCTGGTGGAGTTGTAAAAAAAGGTGAAGTTGTAAAAGCTGTTATTGTAAGATCATCAAGAGGATTAAGACGTGATGATGGTTCTTATATTAGATTTGATGAAAATGCAGCAGTTATTATTAAAGATGATAAAACTCCAAGAGGAACTCGTATTTTTGGGCCAGTAGCAAGAGAATTGAGAGAAAAAGATTATATGAAAATCATTTCACTTGCTCCAGAAGTATTATAAACGCGGGGGTGAATTAAAGTGATAACAAAAATGAAATTAAAAAAAGGCGATACAGTAATAGTTGAAAATGGTTCTGAAAAAGGAAAAAAAGGCGAGATATTAAAAATCGATCGTAAGTCAGGCAAAGTTCTTGTAAAAGGTATAAATATCAGAACAAGACATGCTAAAGCTAGAAAACAAGGTCAAGAATCAGGAATAATAAAATCTGAAGCACCTATATATGCATGTAAAGTTGCATATTTCTGCGATAAATGTGGAAAAGGTGTAAAACTAGGAATTAAAATTCAAGAAGACGGAACAAAAGTAAGATTTTGTAAAAAATGTCAAGAAATTAAGTAAGGAGGGGAAAATAGATGAACCTTAAAGAAAAATATAAGAGTGAAATTGTACCTGCATTAATGAAAAAATTTAATTATAAATCAGTTATGCAAGTTCCAAAATTAGAAAAAATCGTTATCAACATGGGTGTTTCTGATGTTAAAGAAAGCTCTAAAGCATTAGATGCTGCTATGGCAGATCTAACTTTAATAACAGGACAAAAACCAATAGTTACAAAAGCAAAAAAATCAATTGCTGCTTTTAAAGTAAGAGAAGGTATGAATCTTGGATGCAAAGTAACATTAAGATCAGACAAAATGTATGATTTCGCTACAAAATTCTTTAATGTAGCACTACCACGTGTAAGAGATTTTAAAGGAGTTAATCCAAAATCTTTTGATGGACGTGGAAACTATTCAATGGGAGTAAAAGAACAAATGATTTTCCCAGAAATTGAATATGATAAAATAGACAAAACAAGAGGAATGGATGTTATATTTGTAACAACTGCTAAAACAGATGCAGAAGCAAAAGCATTACTTGAAATGCTTGGCTTACCATTCGAGCAAAATTAAGGAGGATTATACGTATGGCAAAGAAATCTATGATTGCTAAACAAAAAAGAGATCCAAAATTTAGCACAAGATATTACAATAGATGTAAAATATGTGGAAGACCACATTCTTACATGAGAAAATATGGAATTTGTCGTCTATGCTTCAGAAAATTAGCATATCAGGGCGAAATACCAGGAGTTAAAAAAGCAAGCTGGTAATTAAAAAAAGGAGGAAAAGTGAATGATTACAACAGATCCAATTGCAGATATGTTAACTAGAATAAGAAACGCAAATGCTCAAAGAAAAGCTACAGTTGACGTTCCTTATTCAAAAGAAAAGAACGCAATCTCTGAAATATTAGTTGAAGAAGGATTTATTGAGGCAGCTAATATATTAGAAGAAAATTCTTTTAAAACAATTAGATTAACATTAAAATATGATGGAAAAACTAAAGTAATACAAGGTTTGAAGAAAATTAGTAAACCAGGTCTTAGAATATATGCAAATGTTGAAGAACTACCAAGAGTTTTAAATGGCCTAGGAATTGCTATCATATCTACTTCAAAAGGTATAATGACAGATAAAAAAGCTAGAACTCAAAACGTAGGTGGAGAAGTTATAGCATACGTTTGGTAATTTTATAAAAAAGGAGGATAAACTAAGATGTCAAGAATAGGAAAAAATCCAATTGAGATTCCACAAGGCGTTGAGGTTAAAATCGATGGTTCTACAGTAACTGTAAAAGGACCAAAAGGTACTTTAACTGAAACTTTTCTAGATGTTGTAACTATTAAACAAGAAGGAAATCAAATAGTTGTAACTAGAAAAGATGATAGTGTTAAAAATATTCATGGATTAACTAGAACTCTTGTAGCTAACATGGTTAAAGGAGTAACAGAAGGTTTTGAAAAAGCACTAGAAATTAATGGTATTGGATATAAAGCTCAAAAACAAGGAAATAAATTAGTGTTAACTATTGGTTTTTCACATCCAGTTGAAGTTGAAGAACCAGAAGGTATAACAATAGATGTACCTACACCAAATAACATTATTGTTAAAGGTATAGATAAACAATTAGTTGGCCAAGTGGCAACAAATATTAGAAATTATAAGAGACCAGAGCCTTATAAAGGTAAAGGTATCAAATACGCTGGTGAAAGAATAAGAAGAAAAGAAGGAAAAGCCGGCGCTAAGAAATAGGGTTTAAGGAGGAGAAAAGCTCATGATAAATAAAATTAGTAGAAAAGAATCTAGAGAAACTAGACAAAAAAGAGTAAGAGCTACCGTAAAAGGAACTGCTGCTAGACCTAGACTTTGCGTATTTAGAAGCTTAAATAACATTTCTTGTCAATTAATAGATGATGAAGCTCAAGTTACACTTGCTCAAGCATCTACACTTGATAAAGAAGTTAAAACTAAAGCATCTAATATAGAAGCTGCAACAGAAGTTGGTACTTTAATTGCTAAAAGAGCAATTGAAAAGAAAATTAAAACTGTTGTATTTGATAGAAATGGTTATTTATACCATGGAAAAGTAAAAGCAGTAGCAGATGCAGCAAGAAATGCTGGATTAGAATTTTAATAGAAAAGGAGAAACCAAAAATGGCTGAAAAACAAGAATTAAAAGAAAAAGTTGTTAATGTAAGCAGAGTAGCTAAAGTTGTTAAAGGTGGAAGAACTTTTAGATTTAGCGTACTAGTAGTTGTTGGTGATGGAAAAGGTAAAATCGGAGTAGGTAATGGTAAATCTTCTGAAGTTCCAGAAGCTATCAAAAAAGCTACTGATGAAGCTAAGAAAAATTTAGTTGAAATATCTTTGGTAAATGGAACTTTACCACATGAATATACAACAAATTTTGGAGCTTCAAAAGTAATTTTAAAGCCAGCACCAGAAGGAACAGGTGTTATTGCAGGTGGAGCAGTACGTCCAGTACTAGAACTTGCAGGTGTTAAAGATGTAACAGCAAAAACACTTGGTTCTCGTAATAGCAGAAATGTTGTATACGCAACAGTTAAAGCATTAAAAGCAATGAGAACACCAGAACAAGTGGCAGCACTTAGAGGTAAAACAGTTGCTGAAATTTTAAAATAATTTTTTAAAGAGGGGAGGCAAATTTAGATGAATATTCAAGATTTAGGTCCAGCATATGGTGCTACTAAAACAAGAACAAGAGTAGGACGTGGAATAGGAAGTGGTCTTGGAAAAACTTCTGGAAAGGGACATAAAGGTCAAAAAGCTAGAACTGGTGGAAGCATCAGAAGAGGCTTTGAAGGTGGACAAACACCACTTTATAGAAGAATTCCAAAAAGAGGATTTAAAAACCACTTTAAGAGAGAATATGCAATTGTTAACGTAGCTGACCTTGAAAGATTTGAAGATGGAACAGTTGTAAATATGGAAAAACTTTTAAATGAAGGTATCATAAGAAAAGAATTAGATGGCCTTAAAGTTTTAAGTAATGGAGATTTAACTAAAAAACTTACAGTTGTTGCAAACAAATTTTCAAAAGAAGCTAAAACAAAAATAGAGTCTGTAGGTGGAAAGATAGAAGAGGTGAAGTAGTATGCTACAAACCATAAAAAATATCTTTTCAGTTAAAGAAATAAGAAAAAAAATATTATTTACTTTATTTATAATATTACTTTATAGATTAGGAACTTTTATAACAATACCTGGAATAGATAAAATTACTTTTATGCAACAAGTAGGTGAAGCAAGTACAGGTATTCTTGCTACAATAAACTTGATATCAGGTGGAGCATTTGGAAGACTTTCAATTTTCGCTATGACTATTGGGCCTTACATTACTGCTTCAATAGTATTAAACTTGTTGCAAGTAATAATTCCTTCACTTGAGAAATTAGCTCGTGAGGGAGAAGAAGGAAAAAAGCTTTTATCAAAATATACAAAGTATTTAACAGTTGCTTTTGGACTTATTGAAGCTATAGGATTTTATTTAAATTATAAATCATATTTACTTCCAGAATTAACTTATGGTGCAGGAGCAGTGCTTGGAGCAATCCTATTTGTAGGATCACTTATGGCAGGTACAGCTCTACTTACTTGGCTTGGAGATAAAATTACAGAATATGGTATCGGAAATGGTATTTCAATCCTAGTATTTGTAGGTATAGTAGCAGGAATTCCAGGTGGAGTAACTACGTTATTTAGTTTCGCATCTGAATCAATAACTAGTGCATTAATTGTAGCAGCATTAGTACTTACTATACTAGTAGTACTTATGGGTGTAATATTTGTTCAACAAGCTGAACGTAGATTACCTGTAAACTATGCAAAAAAAGTTGTTGGAAGAAAAATGTATGGTGGTCAAAATACACATATTCCAATAAAAGTTGCAATGGCAGGAGTTATGCCAATAATATTCGCAATGTCATTTATGATGTTCCCAAGTACAATAATTAATTTATGTACTAAAGGAAATCCAACAGGATTTTGGTTAAAAGTATATAATTTGTTTAATATTACTAACCAATCTCATTGGGGTTATTTAGTAGGATATTCACTATTATATATGGCTTTAATTATAGCATTTACTTTCATTTATACAATGTTTATAGTAAACCCTGTTGAAATTGCAAATCAATTAAAGAAAAATGGTGGATTTATACCAGGAATAAGAGCTGGAAAAAATACTTCAGATTATATTTCTAGAGTATTAAAATACATTACAACAGTTGGGGCTGTTTTCCTAGCAGTTGTTGCTGTATTCCCAATCTTACTTCAAGGTGTTACTCCAGTATCAATTACTTTTGGAGGTACATCTGTACTTATCATAGTAAGTGTTGCATTAGAAATTCTTAAGAATTTGGAAACTCAAATGGTTTCAAGACATTATAAAGGATTCTTAAATTAAAACTAACAGAGAGAAAGGTAATTAGTTATTTTTCTCTCCATTTTTTTATAAAAAATCACACTAGTATTCTAGTGTGATTTCATAAATTAAATTTCTAAATTACAATTACATTTGAGAAGCAGCTTTTTCTATCATCTTCTTAACCATGTAACCACCAACTGTACCAGCTTGTTTAGAAGTTAAATCACCATTGTAACCTTGTTTTAAATTTACACCAACTTCAGATGCAACTTCCATTTTAAGTCTGTTTAAGTTTTCTTTGTTTTGTTTATTGTTAGATGTCATTTGTATATTCACCTCCAATACTTTAAAAATAGTATTTGTAAAAAAAGTCGATATATACAAATAAATTTTATTTTTCAATTATAAAAAATTTATCTATTTCTACATTTAGAGCAATTGAAATTTTATAAACAGTTGTTATAGTAAATTTTTTTTTGCCTTTTGTAGACTCAATTCTTCTTATAAATTCATGAGAAAGATCACATTTTTCTGCAAGTTCAGCTTGTGTCATATTTCTTTCTTTTCTATATTTTCTTATATTTTGACTTACAATTTCGTAGATATAATCTTCACTATTAATCGGGTTCATAAATTACCACCTATAAATAAGTATATGCTAAATATAATAAATAATATGTAACCTGTATGTTTACATTTTGGAAAAAGTGTGTTATACTTTTTGTGGTGATAATAATGCCAGTAGTTAGTGTAAAAAATAAAGATGATATGAAAAAATATGAAAGTTTTGTTGAAGAAAACGACTTTGGCAATATAATGCAAAGTATTGAATGGTCAAAATTAAAGCAAGATTGGGAGCATGAAGTTGTATTTTTATATAATGAAAATACAGATGAAATTATTGGTAGTGCTTTAGTTTTGTTAAGAAAAATTCCTATTATAAATTCTTATATAGCATATATTCCAAGAGGTCCAATTTTAAATCAATATAATAAAAAAAATATGAAACGTATGGTAGATGAAATATTATTACTAAAAGAAAAATATAATATATTCCTAATCAGGTTTGATCCAAGAATTGAGTCAAGTAAAGAGTTACAAAATGAATTTAAAGGTATTTTTAAAATAAGAGGTGAAAATTTTTCAACTAAGAGAAACATAAATCCTAGATTAAATATGATAATAGATTTAAATTCTAAGGAAACAATTGAGGAAATATTTAAAACATTTTCAAAAAGTACCAAGCTAAATATAAAGAAGGCAAAAAGACTTGGATGCGTGGTTGAAGATGTGACAGGTGAGGTGGGACTGAAAGAATTTTACTCATTACATGAGGTTACTGGTAAAAGAGATAATTTTATAGTAAGACCGTACCAATACTTTGAGACTATGTATAAATTATTTGGTAAAGATGGAAAGTTTAGAATTTTAAGAGTAAAATGCGACGGAAAAGTTTTCGGGAGTATAATTTTACTTTCTAGCGGTAATACAATGTGGTATTATGCTGGGGCCTCTTCAAATTTTCAAGGAAAATATAAGGCAAATTATTTATTACAAATGTACGCAATGAATTTGAGTAAGGAAATGGGATATAGATTTTATGACATGGGAGGAGTGTATAGTGAGGATTATAAAGTAGATCCACTTTATATTTTTAAACATGGTTTTTGTAGAGCGACCACTCATTTTATTGGAGAATTAGATTATCCTTGTAATAAATTTAAATATTTATTATATAATTTATTTGAAATATTGAGAGGGATAAGCTCATGTATAAAAAATAAGATAAAAAAATTAACATATAAAAATAAACATATGCATAAGGATATAGAACAATTAGAAGACTATTCATTTAATTCCAAATAAAAGACATCAAATATAGATGTCTTTTTTCACATTAATTTTATAATAACATAATATATAATATGTGGGGGAATAAAATGAATAAAAAATTATTAATAAGATGTATTTCTAAGAATTCAAATTTTATAGATGAAAGTTATAATATAATAATAAAGAGGAAAAACAGAATTGTTTTTAATGGATTTACTGATGGTAATGGATTAGTAGAAGTGAAACTTTTTCCAGGAATAAAATATGATATATTTGTCAGTACTTATAATATGAGATTAAAACTATTAACTAAAAGTGAATTTATTACTACGAAGTACTATTTTGATAATTTATATTTCATTTTAAATAATAAAATTACCACAAAATTTAATGTGACGGACAAGTTTTACAGTGGACTTCCCGTTGCGAAAGGAGAATTAATTTTATGGCGCAACACGTAATTCCAATAACAAATGGAAAAGGAACAAAAGAACTTACAAATGGGACTTATAACGTTACAGGAGAATTTACAGGATACGATAATTCTTCCATATTGCCTACAACTCAGGAAATAAGTGAAGGGGTAAATGCGTATTCATTTACAATAGCAGCTACAGGGAAATTAACACTGCATATTACAGATGATGGAACGAATGTGGGGGTACCTGTTGAGGGGGCAATTTTTATTCGTTGTGATGCAGCAGGAAATACCTATGGTAATACTGTAACATCCGATATTGATGGAAATGCTGTATTTGAGCATGTACCATTTGCCGCAGATTCAGCACCAGCAGTGTATTATAAACAAACAGCATCTGATGGAGAACATGAATTTTCTGATGAATTAAGAAATACAACTTTAACTGAAGAAAACGTGACTGTTGAAATACAAAACGCTAATTCAACAGAGAGAACATTTACTATAACAGATGCAAATTATGAAAATTTACCAATTGCCGATGGTAATATAACAATTTCTGGGCAGTAAATTTGACAAAATATAGTTTATTTTATACAATATGGTTGTCAAATTCTATCTAAAGAGATTTGTTAGAAAAATATATACAAAAACTTGCAAAGAAAATCTTTTTAGATATTTTTGCAAGTTTTTTTGGGAGGAGATTATAATGAAATATTTTAAGAAAGTAGTAGGAAAAAGAATATATCTTTCACCAAGAAGCCCAGAGGATACAGAAATATTTACAAAATGGTTAAATGATTTTGAAGTGACTGATTATATCTCAAAAAGCCCCAAAATTATAACTTTTGAAGGTGAAAAAGAATTTCTAGAAAAACAAAGGAGCAATTCTGCCGATTTTGCTATAGTAACTTTAAATAATGATAATATTATAGGAACCATTTCATTAGAAAATATAAATAGTATATCAAGAGGGGCTGAACTTGGAATATTTATTGGTGAAAAAGATTATTTAAGTAAAGGATACGGCGCTGAAGCCATAATGTTAGTTTTAGATTATGGATTTAATTACCTTAATTTAAACTCTATCAGATTACAAGTCTTAGAATTTAATCAAAGAGCAATGAAATGTTATAATAAATGTGGCTTTATAGAAACTGGTAGAATAAGAGAAATTGAGTATTTGAATGGAAAATATTATGATGCAATTTTAATGGATATATTAAGAGAAGAATTTAATGGTGAATATATAATGAACAAAAATATTTAAATTAAGGATGAAAAATTGACATAATATAAAAAAAGTGGTATACTATATAGAGTTTTTTACAAAACTAGACTATTAATACAAAAGGAGTTTTTTACATTATGATCGAAGCAATAGATTTAGTTATTGAACCTGGCAATACAGTTATAGCTCAGGGAGAAAGGGTAAGACTTTATGAAAGCATGGGATACTATCGCTACCAAGGAGGTTGTGGCACATATCGTATGGTAAAACCATCTAATATTCTTCTTATTTTTAAAGACGAAGAAGGAAAAATAATGAGGGAGTCAGTAAAGCAATTTATAAGGGATTATTACGGATATAAAAGAGTTACTGAAAAACTGGCTATAAGATTCTTAAAAGACCTTAAGAGCCAGAGGATAAAGTTAAATTATACTAACACTTTCGGTTTTACTGTAATTTAATATTAAAGGACAATCACAATATTTTGTGGTTGCCTTTTTTCATGTTTAAAATGTGTATAGTGCATTAAAATTATGCTAAAAAAATAAAAGGATGTTAATAATTATTGACTTATTAAATTTATATTATTATAATACTATTAGGGAATTTCCCTAATATATGAGAGGATTGGTAATTATATGAATAATGAGATGTATGAAATAATAAAAAATAAAAAAGGGTTTATTGCAGCTCTTGATCAAAGTGGTGGTAGTAGCAGTAAAACTTTGAGAGCTTATGGAATTTCAGAAGATAAATATAGCACAGAAGAAGAAATGTTTGATCTAATACATGAAATGAGAAAAAGAGTGTTTACAAGTAAATCTTTTTCAAATGAGCATATAATAGGTGCAATATTATTTGAAAAAACTATGTTATCAAAAGTAGATGGAAAATATACAGCAGATTATTTATGGGATGAAAAAAAGATAGTGTCTTTCTTAAAAATAGATAAAGGATTAGACGAACTACAAAATGGTGTAAAATTAATGAAAAATATTGAAGGACTATCAGACGAACTAAAAGAGGCAAAAGAGAAAAACATATTTGGTACTAAAATGAGATCTGTTATATATGAAGCAAATGCAGAGGGAATAAAACGAATAGTAGATCAACAATTTGAAATTGCAAAAATTATATGTGATGCAGGACTTGTTCCTATTATAGAACCTGAAGTTGATATACATTCAGCAGAAAAAGAAAAATGCGAAGAAATTTTAAAAAAGGAAATAAAAAATAAATTGGCTACTTGGAATAGTAAAGATAAAATAATGTTTAAATTTACTATACCATCTGTTGCAAATCATTATCTTGATTTATATGATTTTGAATGTGTAGTAAGAATAGTGGCACTTTCAGGTGGATATGATATAGAAGAAGCAGTAGAATTATTATCAAAAAATAATAAAATGATTGCAAGCTTTTCAAGAGCATTATTACAAGACTTAAATGTAAATCAAAGCAGTGAAGAATTTGATAAAAAATTAGAAGAAGTAATCTTAAAAATATATAACGCTTCAATAACATAAAGTATTATGAGGGATAGAGATGATAAAATTAGTATTAGTTAGACATGGCCAAAGTATGTGGAATTTAGAAAATAGATTTACTGGATGGACTGATGTTGAATTATCAGAAAATGGCATAAAAGAGGCCAAAGAAGCAGGTAGAGTATTAAAACAAAAAGGTTTTTTATTTGATATTGCATTTACTTCTGTTTTAAAGAGGGCTAAGGATACTTTAACATATATACTAAAAGAAATGGGAGAAGAAAATATACAAGTAAAGAAAAGTTGGAAATTAAATGAACGTCATTATGGAGCTTTACAAGGATTAAATAAAGATGAAACAAAGAAAAAATATGGTGAAGAGCAAGTTTTACTTTGGAGAAGAAGCGTAGATGTGAGACCTCCAGAGCTTGACGAATCAGATCCAAGATATCCAGGAAATGATCCAAAATATAAGGAGCTTAAACCAGAAGAACTTCCTAAGACTGAGAATTTAATAGATACAATAAAAAGAGTAATAGACTATTGGAATAAAGATATAGAAAAAGAACTTCGAAAAGGTAAGAATGTAATAATTGTTGCTCACGGTAATAGTTTAAGAGGACTTATTAAATATCTTGACAATATGACAGATGATGAAATAATGAAATTAGAAATTCAAACAGGTAATCCAATATGTTATGAATTAGATGATAATTTAAAACCAATAAGACATTATTATTTGAAAGATTAATAAAAATATTAAAAATAAAAACAACCATGATTTTTTATGGTTGTTTTTTGTAATATAAAACTAATATTATTATAATTTATTATATTCTTCATCACTTACAGCTTCGCACCATTCATTTGATGCTTCTTCTCCTGGAACTTCAACAGCTATATGACTAAATCAAGAATTTTTTTTAGTTTAGCCAATTTTTTACTATTTTTGGAAACTTATATTGATTTTAAACTTAGTCATTTAATTATTATTACTATCAAATTAAATATTAATCTACTTACTCTTCTATCTCATACAAATTTCTGTATTCAGCACAATTTTTCATTAATTCATTATGCGTTCCACTAGCACTTATTTTGTGTTTGTCTATAATAAAAATATTATCAGAATCTACTATTGTACTTAATCTATGTGCAACAATAATAATTGTATGGTCGCTTGCTAAATCTTTAATAACATTTTTTATTTTTTCTTGATTATTATTATCTAATGAACTTGTGGCCTCATCTAGTAAAATTATCTTTGATTTTTTTATTAAGGCTCTTGCAATAGCAATTCTTTGTTTTTGGCCCCCACTTAAAATAACTCCATTTTCTCCAACAAGAGTATTATAACCATCTTTCATTGATGTAATAACATCATGAATTTGTGCTTTTTTACAGACTTCTATTATTTCATTGTCTGTCGCATTTGAATTAGCTAATTTAATATTTTCTTTTATTGATAAATTAAAAATGTAAGGGGATTGAGAAACTACTGATATGTTATTTTTTATAGTTTCTTCTGATAAGTCATTTATATTGTGATTATCTATCAATATTTCTCCACTATTTGCACTATAACTTTTACTTATCAATTTCAAAATAGTTGATTTTCCCTCTCCACTTTTACCAACGATTGCAATCATCTTGTTTGGTTCAACTTTGAAAGTCAAATTTTCAAACAATTTATTTGAATTGTATTTAAATTCTACTTTTTTAAACTCTATATTTCCCTTTATATTATCTAATTTTGTTGTTCCGTAAATTTCTTTGCTAAAAGAATTATATGTAATTATATCAAACACTCTTGAAGCAGAAACTTTTCCATCCGCTAATTTTTCTCTTATTTCTGATATATAATCTATTAAATCTAACACTTTATTTTTATATAGAAAAATTATCATAAATGAGCTGATTTGAAGTGTATTATTTATAATAAAGTAAACTGATAGTAATATAAAAATAAAGTCTAATATATGTTGGAATGCTTTTATCCACCTATTCCAAGTTCTTTTAGTATGTATACTTTTTATTTCTGCTTTTATTGTTTCTGTTTGTCTTTTATTAACATCTCTTAAAACTATTGATTTTAAATTAAGATCTTTAATCTCTCTTATTCCTCTTATTACATCTGTGTATAATCCTACAACTTTTTCATCTTTTTCTTTATAATCTTTTTTTGCACTTTTATAATAATATAATTTTTTTGATGTCAAAATATAAATAAATATTACATTTAAAATCAAATATAAACCTAAATATATATTGAGATAAGAAACATAAACTATAAAACTAACATTAAGTATTACACCAGATAAATCGTCTGTTATATAATCAAATAGTTCCGATAATTCAGTAGTATCCTTATTTAATCTTGATATAAAAAGCCCCGAATTTGTATTATCAAAATTTTTTACTTCAAAGTTTGTTAAGCTTTCTAACATATCACTTTTTAAATCAAAATTAACTTTTCCATTCAATTTCAAAACTACTCTTGACCATAAGTTTGTAACTATCTCAATTATAATTCTTAATGCCATTAAAAATAATGCTGTTTTTAAAATGTTTTCTTTATTAAAGTTTTCAAAATAACCTAACAATTTTCCTTCATATATTGGTGATAATAATGATATTCCTGCATATCCTAAACTTAATGCAACAACTAGTATAGAGAAAAATTTATACTTTTTATAATATTTAATTAGCTTACTTAAATTTTTAGTATCATTTTTCATTTGTACCTACTCCGTTCCACAAATAAGCAAATACTAATATTTTTTATTTTGCTTTGCACTTTATTGTAACATATAATAACGCAATTTTCACCATTATATCACAAATTTCTCTACTTTTTTATTATTTATATTTAAAAGTTTTTTAGGCTCGATTTTGTCAATAATTTACGGAGTTTTGTATTTTTCTTGTATTGCCCATATTTTATGTATAACTATAAATACTGTAAAAGTTTTCATTTTAATTTACTCCTTACTATTATATATTTCATCTATTATAGGAAAGGTACTCCATGCTTTTGCCCAACCTGTATAAAATGCAAGTTGAGTTACCATTTCTACCATTTCCTCTTTTGTAATTCCGTGTTTCATTCCAAGCTTTATATGTGATTTTAGTTGTGGAAATAATCCTTGTGCCATAAGAGCACTTATTGTTATCATACTTCTATCTCTAAGAAATAATTTATCTTCTCTTGACCAAACCCACCCAATAATACGTCATCATTTAATCTAGGAAATTCTGGTGCTAAATTTCCAAGTATATCTCTTCCAGCAGGTTGTTTCATAATAACCAATCCTTTCTATAATAAATTTAGGCTAGTTAACCAACTTTTAATTTCTGTGTCACTAGCACTTGAACTAAATTTTTTTCCCTCAAGCTAATTTTCTGAACCTAACTATTAACTTTTTAATGGTTAGTTTTTTTATATAAATAGTTATTTATGTTATAATATTTACATTTCTCACTTCATGTCGTGTTAATTGATATATAATTAATATAAAATATTGATGAAAGGGGGAGTATGTATGGACCAAAAAAAGATAGGAAATTTTTTAAAGGAATTGCGTAAAGAGAAAAATATAACTCAAGAAGATCTTGCAGAAGAGTTGAATGTTTCAAATAGAACTGTATCTAGGTGGGAAAATGGCAATAATATGCCAGATATTAGCCTGATTACTCAGATAGCTCAATTTTATAATGTTAGTATGCCAGAAATTGTGGACGGAGAGAGAAAAAATGAAAGTAAGAATCAAAGTGAAATAGATACCGCAGTGAAAATGGCTGAATATAGTAAAAATCAAGTAAAAATAGAAAAGAAAAAGGTAACAAATGTATTTTTTATAGCATTTGGGATATTTATAATAATTTCCGCATTTGCAATATTTCCAAATGATAGCGGTTGGGGAGGTAAATATTCAATTATTGGTGCTATTATCTTTATTATTTCATTTTACTTCAAGATTAAATCAGTAGTTACAAATAAATTCTTACAAATTTTGGCTGTTGTTTTATGTATTATATCATTATTTGGAATATTCACTGTCACAGATTATATAGCTGTCTCAGAATACCACCAAGTTCCAAGATTTGCTTATGAAAAGATATATGGAGATGAACAGGTAGAATATAAAACTTTATTTTATACAGTTATTCAAAATAATGTAGGTAAGTTAAATAGTCAAGTAGAAATAATAAAATAGTGTCAGTGTAAAATGTCATGCAATGATTATAATTTTTGAGTGTTGAAGAAAAATTAAGGGGTACTGAAAAACATTTTAACTTTTTGAAAGTAGAGAAGTAATAAAAATTTTAAAAAATATTGACTTGTAGTAAACATTAAGTTGTATAATATATACAGGTAGGAAAAATTATGAGAAAATATTTAGGAAATAAAATGAATTTTTTGCCACTTCCAGTTTTAATTATTGGAACTTATGACAAGGATGGAAAAGCAGACGTAATGAACGCTGCATGGGGAGGAATACATGATTATGGAAAAATATATATTTCTCTTTCTAAGCATAAAACAACAGATAATTTATAACTTAAAGGTGATTTTACTGTTGGGTTTGCTACTAAAAATACTGAGGAAATATCAGATTATTTTGGTGTAGTATCAGGAAATGATGAGGATAAAATATTAAAGTCAGGAGTACATGTTATAAAATCAAATTTTGTTGATGCACCAATAATTCAAGAGTATCCATTAACGCTAGAATGTACAGTAGAATCATTTAAAGATGGAGAATTAATAGGAAAAGTTGTGAATTGTTCAGTTGATGAAAAATATCTAGATGAAAACGGAAATATTGATGTTGATAAAATGGAAATAATTACATTTGATATGGTAAGCAATACTTATAGAGTTCTAGGAGAAGTTGTTGGAAAAGCATTTAAAGATGGATTAAAATTAAAAGATTAGGTAAAAGTAGCACGCATTTGTGCTACTTTTTTTATACTTTACAGTACATTATGTGATCAGGTAGATTGATTTTTTTATATTTGATTTATAATAACATAAGATGTTATTATGAGATTAAGTGAGGTAACATTAATATGAATAAAAGTCAAATTGAAGAAAAACTAACTAGATGTTTTAAGAAATTCTACAGTAGAGGAACTTAAAGAATATGATGTAAAAAATGAATGGAAAGATAAATTTAGAAAGCATGTAGAAATTGAAAATAGAATATTTTTTACAAATGAGGATATTACAAATTTTAACAGTTATAAAAAAATGTTTGCTTTATAAAAGATTAGCAAGTAATTTAGATATTGATTGTGATGTTAGTTTAAGAAGTGTTATGGTATATATGATTACCTTCGATTATGTTCTTAATGACAATAGAAAACCGCAAAATCAGATGAACTCTAAAAATAAGTATTGCTTAACTAATGGAATAAACTTTGACTATCGTGGTGATACGATGAATTCCTTTAAGCAAATCGTAGATTGTTATTTAAAATTTTTAAAAAGTAATTCTAAATATAAAGAAGAGTATTTTATTGAGGTTAAAAAATTTCTGGAATTAAATCATACAGTTGGAAATTTTATTCCAGTTCCATTCAAAAGTTTTGGTAATAAGAAATATGTATCTTTTAATCAAAAAAGAAATTTAAAACTTGGAGATTATTGGGATTTAACTATTTATTATATATATAATTGGTATATTAGCGAAGATAAAAAATACTTGATAAAATTGGTTGGAAAGTCAGAAGATTATTTGATCGTAGTAAAGGAATGGTTAAAAGAGTTTGGTAGTGGTATTAAGGGATGGAAAGAATTTGTAGATAAGAATTATTTGAAAGATTCTTTTATTGATGGGCAATATAAACCTTTTGAACTTTGGAAAGGACATTTTAGCGGTAAAATAAAACCTACAAAAATTGAAGATTGTGAAGAGTTTTTTTCTAATGTCTCAAAATGGATTAAAATAAGAGGAGAAAAAATATCTAAAGAGATAAAAATCAGGTTAGAAAAAGAGAATTTTAATAATGATCAAATAATAAAAGAGATTTTTTAATAGGAGAGAAAAATGAAGAAGTAAAGCTAGTATTAAATTCTATAATGGTATGCTGTAGATTTTAAAGTATACTTTAAAGTATATCTATTTTAAAAGAGTAATAATTATGTATCGTAAAATGTTAGATATAATTTTACTCAACTTTTTAAAAATAATTAAAGAGGGAAAAAGGAATATAAATTTATTTTTATATATTAAGTAAATATTGAAAAATAGACGTAAAATGTTGACATAAATAAAAAAATGTGCTATAATAAACGTGTACTTAACGAGAGTACCTTTAAAATAATTTTGAAAGGAGTGGGTTTGCATAATTAGAGCCCCCGTTTTAAACTTAAGTTATAGTTAATTTGAAACAGCGGCTGCAGGTAATAAGCCTCAAACGATCAGCGATCAGAGGGCTAATGGAAATTAGACTATGTTTATAGTCTACGTAAAACAGATGGAGGAACTTATGAAAATAAGAGACCAGCCTTAGTAACTTACTTCACATGTTTGTTTTTCGGCGACAATTTCAAATACTTTGAAAGTGAGGCTCTTGGATGATCAGAGCATCAAACAGACAGCGGTCTAAGAGCTGAATTAAATATAACTAAGGTACCCTAACGTATATTTTATTCATAGCAGATTATTCTATCACATTAGAACTTACTTTCAGGCAATTTAAAAGGTGCATAGCTAAGTTCTATAAATAAAAAAGGTGAATCTCAATAGAGGTTCACCTTTTGTCATGGTTGTAGATCTTTTTTTGGAAAAGCACTTTTTTAGTCGCTTTTTTTCACTATTTGAACATAAACATTGACACAATGTCATAATTTGATACGCAATAAAGAAGTCTATATCAAAAAGATGAGTAGATCCAAAAGTTGCAAACAGTATAATTGCCAAGGAAGCAACTAAACTTAAATTCAAAAAATAAATTCAAAGAAAAGACTGATGAACAAAATATTTTTTACTGAACATCTATTCTATATAAGTAATATTTTTCAAAAGTATTATTTTCATCTGTTATTAGAATTTTGTAACCTAATATAGATTTTCCTTTATTAGCAGTATTTATAGATATCATTTTATTTTTGTTTTCATTTTTATAATAGAAAGGGCTTGAATACATTATTTCGTATGTTCCATTTTCTCTGAAGCTTACAGTCTCAAGTATAGTAAAATTCAAATCATCACTGGGATATCCTAGTCTGCTAATTTGTAAATTGGCTAATACATTTTCATTTAAATCAAATTCCAATTTTTCTGTTTTTAATTCATTCCATAGTTGATTAAAATAAGAATTTTTATAATCTTTTGAGGAATTTTCATCGATACTTAGATATTGTATATTTTTAGAGCAAGTAATAGTTTTATTATTAATTGTCATATATAATTCTTCGCCTTTTTCCCAGAGTTTTTCCTGTTCTTCAATTTCGATTTTCTCTTGGTCTTCCAATTCCTTTTGTTTTGCCTTCTTTTCTTTATTTATACTATTAAGACTAATAGTAGATTCTTTAAATTTATCTTTATTATTCATATTAATTATTTCTAATGTTATAAAAACTGCTAATATTACTATTAGTAATATAAAACTGAATAGTATTATAATATTTTTTTCATAAAATTCTCCTTAAAAATCATGTATATTATATATTAATTGTAAATAAAAAACAATTATTTTTTATTTATTTCATGATATAGCGTTACATCTATTTTTATACCGTCAATATATTTTTTGATTGTTTTTATTAAATAATCATTTTTGTCTTGGAAATAATTAAAAATTATAACCTCATTATTTTTAATGTCATTGGAATAAATAATATATTCTTTTTTTTGATTAGTTATATAATGCTAAATTATATTATATTATCAATTTTAAGTTATTCATTAGGAGTAATTTCAGTAATATCTTTTAGTGTAATGAAAGTTAATTCGAGATGTATTAGAAAAGAAGGGAAGGGAGAGTTTGGATAAATAGCATATAAAAAACTAGATAATCCTTGGGTAAATTTAACAGTAAAAGATATAGCAAAATATTTAAAAATAGGAGAAAATAAAGCTAATGAGAATTTTTAAAGAAAAGATTTTCCAGCAGTAAATATAGGAAAAAATTTTCTGTATTTGCATACATGTTGTGGAAGTTTTTAAAAAAGTAAAAATAAGAAGAATGTTTAGAAATAAACATTCTTCGACTGCTTTTTAAAGCCTTAAAAAAGGCAAAAATATGGTCGGAATGACAGGACTTGAACCTGCAACCCCATGGTCCCAAACCACGTGCGCTACCAATTGCGCTACATCCCGATTGACTACTTAATTATAGCATTTAAAAAAAGAAAAATCAATACTTTTTCCTCCAAAAACTCAAAAACTTGATAAATTCTTGACTTTAGAGCAAAATAAGTGTAAGATATATGTGTAAAAATTAAAGAAAATGGAGTGAAAAATGGCGTTTTATTGTGGCACTGATATAGTGGAGGTTTATAGAATAAAAGATGCAATAACTTCTACACCAGGTTTTATTAAAAAGGTTTTTTCAGAGAATGAAATATCACAAATAGAAAAAATAAATTCAGATTATAAATATCAAAGATATGCTGGAAAATTTGCGGCAAAAGAGGCAGTATATAAAGCACTATCTAAAATATTTATTGAAAATAATATAGAATTTGATTTTTTAGATGTGGAAATAATAAATGATGAAGGCCTTAAGGAAAGGCCGTATGTTAAATTCTTAAGAAGCAATATAAGTGAATTTTTAAAAAATAAAGATATAGAAGTTGACGTCAGTATTTCACATGTAAAAGATAATGCTATTGCCATGGCTGTAGCAGAATATAAAAAGGAAGGAATTTAAATGGAAAACAAAAAGTATTATATAACTACCCCAATATATTATCCAAGTGGTAAGTTTCATGTTGGACATTGCTATTGTACAGTTGTAGCGGATACAATTGCAAAATATAAAAGATTAAAAGGTTATGATGTCTTTTTTATGACAGGTACAGATGAACATGGCCAAAAAATAGAAAAAAAAGCAGCTGAAGTATCTAAAACTCCAAAACAATATGTTGACGAGATAGTAGAAGATACTAAAGATTTATGGAATAAACTGGGAGTAAAGTATGACAAATACATCCGTACAACAGATGAAGAGCATGTAAAATGCGTAGAAAAAATATTCCAAAAATTGTATGACAGCGGAGATATTTATCTCTCATCATATGAAGGAAAGTACTGTACTCCCTGCGAGTCGTTTTGGACAGAAAGTCAACTTGTAGATGGAAAGTGCCCAGATTGTGGTAGAGATGTAGAAATTGTAAAAGAAGAAAATTATTTCTTTAAATTATCAAAATATCAAGACAGACTAATTAAGTATTATGAAGAACATCCAGAATTTTTAGAGCCAATTTCAAGAAAAAATGAAATGATGGAAAACTTTATAAAAAAAGGGCTTACAGATCTTTGTGTATCTAGATCTAGTGTAAACTGGGGAATAAAAGTACCATTTGATAAAAAACAAACAGTTTATGTGTGGATAGATGCATTAAGCAATTACATATCAGCATTAGGATATATGTCAGATGATGATAGTTTGTTTAAAAAATACTGGCCAGCAGATTTACATTTGGTTGGTAAGGAAATATTTAGATTTCATAGTATAATATGGCCAGCACTGTTAATGGCACTAGATATCCCACTTCCGAATAAAGTATTTGGACATGGATGGCTAGTAGTAGATGGTGCAAAAATATCTAAATCTTTTGGTAATTATAAGGATCCAAGAGTGTATATAAATGAAACATCTGTAGATAGTTTAAGATACTTTTTACTTCATGAGGTAGTTTTAGGACAAGATGGTAATTTTTCAGAGGAATTATTTTTAGAAAAATCTAATTCAGATCTTTCTAACGATTTAGGAAATCTAGTTAGTAGAGTTACAGCAATGGTGGTAAAGTATAATGGTGGTACATTAAGACTTGGAAGCGGTGAAGAAGAATATGATGAAGTACTAAAGAATCTTGCAACCTCATTAAAATCAGAAGTAGAAAATAAAATGGATTCACTAAAAATTAATGAAGCATTAACAAAAATATGGGAACTTATTAGATATGCTAACAAATATATTGACCTTTCTATGCCATGGATTTTAGCAAAAGAAGGAAAGAAAAAAAGACTAGATAGAGTACTTTATAATTTGTGCGAAACAATAAGAATAGTGGGAGTTTTATTACAACCATATTTTGTTGAAACCCCAGAAAAGATATTTACACAACTAGGTATTTTAGGTGATAGTAGCCTTACTTCTTGGGAGGGATTAAATGAGTTTGGAATGTTAAAAGAAGGTACAAAAATAACAAAAGGTGAAAATCTTTTTCCAAGGATTGAAATTAAAAAAGAAGAAAATGTAAAAGAAGAGGATAAAAAAGTTATGGAAGAAAATAAAGAAGAAAATGAAATAATAACAATAGATGATCTTGACAAAATAAAGTTAAAAGTTGGTCAAATAAAATCTGTTGAAAAAGTGGAAAACTCAGACAGATTATACAAGTTACAAGTAGATCTTGGAGAGACAGAGTATCGTCAAATAGTTTCAGGACTTGTTAAATATTATACTGAAGAAGAACTTTTAGGTAAACAAGTAGTTGTAGTAGCAAACTTAAAAAAAGCAAAATTAAGAGGTGTTGAGTCTTCAGGTATGTTACTTGCAGCAGGAGATGAAGATATTGTAAAACTTCTTGTACTAGATCAAAATGCTGGCAATCTAGAAAATGGTGCAAATATACATTAGTTAAAAAAAAACAACAGAAGTTCTTTTCTGTTGTTTTTTTTGTGTATTTATGTTAAAATTAATAGTGACAAAGAGGGGTAATAAATTTGGAAGAATCAAAAGAAAAAAATAAATCACAAAAATGGACAGCACAAGCTGTATTAAAAGAAGCTACAGAGTGGGTAATATGTTTTATTGTAGCATATATAATATATTTAATAATTAATTTCTTTTTTGGAACAATATCTTGCGTAAAACAAACTTCAATGTTTCCAACTGCAAAAGAAGGAGATAGAGTTACAATTCAGAGATCAAAAGTATTTAAAAAGGAACTAAAATATGAAGATATAATAATATTTGAATCTCCAATAGATAGAGTTATAGGTAAAAAACACAATGAAAATGAAACAGCAGACTTTATTGAAAAAAAAGGATTTAGTGCATTTACTTATTATTTTTTAGGCTTTGGTAAATCAGAATACATCAAAAGGGTAATAGGACTTCCAGGGGATCATATTAAAATTACTGAAAATGGTGAAGTGTATAGAAATGATGAAAAATTAGAAGAAACATATCTAACAGAGAGATATACTTCAATTAATGGTGAGTATACAGACGTAGTAGTTCCAGAAAATTGCATATATGTTATGGGAGATAATAGATCATATAGTAAAGACAGTAGATATTTTGGATGTATTCCAATAGAAAAAGTAACAGGTTATGTAGGAATAAGAGTTTGGCCACTTAATAGACTTGGTAAAATTTAAAAAGGATAGAATAATATGTTTGAAAGTATAATTGGACACGAAAAACAAAAAGAATTATTTGAAAATTTATTAAAAAACGATGAACTTTCTCATGCATACTTATTTATTGGACCAAATGGTATTGGAAAAGCATCTTTTGCAAGGGAACTAGCAAAGTATATACTTAAAACTGATAATTTAGATACTTGTTTAGATTATAAGTATGTATCAAAAGATGAATCAAAAAAAGATTTATCAGTTGAAAAAATAAGAGAAGAAGTAATAGATAGTATATACATTGCTCCGGCTATGTCACAAAAAAAAGTTTATATAATTGATGATGGCGAATGTTTAAATATTGCGGCTCAAAATACACTTTTAAAAACTTTGGAAGAACCACCTAAAAATATACATATTATAATAATTTCTAATACTTCAAGTACATTTTTACCAACAATAATTTCAAGAATTAATCAGATAAGATTTTCAGGAATTTCAAAGGGAAAATTAAAAGAGTATGTTAAAAAGATGTATAATACTGATCTTAATGATAATATATTAGAATTTTTAAATGGTTCAATTGGTGGCGCAAAGAAGACAATAGATGAAAATAAACTTGAAAAATTCTCACAAGTGGAAAAAATTTTTAATCTTATTAAAGGCCATTATGTAGTAGATGCGTTACTTACAGCATCAAATGGTATTTTTCAAGATTTGGATATGTTAAAATATTTAGAATTTATAATGGAAAGAGATAAAAAATTATTACCTGCAAAATTTGTCGAGAAAGCAAATACTAGATTGAAAAATAATGGAAATTATGATATAGTCATTGATAATATGATTATTAATTTAGTAGACATTGTTTAAAATTTAATATTGAGTAAAAATTATTTGAGAGGAGTATAATGTGGAAAAAATTATAGCTGTTAGATTTAAAAAAAATGGAAAATTAGCATACTTATCTACAGATAAATATATATTTAAAGTAGGAGATTTACTTATTTGTTCTACAGAACAAGGAGAAGAAATTGCAAGGGTTGTTAAGTTAATAGACAAAGACAATGTACCAAATGACTCTAAAGTTGGTAATGTGACTAGACCCGTTGAAAAACAAGATATACAAAAAGACAAGAAAAATAAAGAAATGGCAAACGATGCATTGAAGTTTTGTAAAGCTCAAGTAGAAAAACTAGGACTTGATATGAAACTTATTTCAGCAGAATATACATATGATGCTTCTAAGCTAACTATATACTTTACTTCAGAAGATAGAGTAGATTTTAGAGAACTTGTAAAAACTCTTGCTACAAAGTATAAATCAAGAATCGAATTAAGACAAATAGGTCCAAGAGATGAAGTGAAAATGTATCCTAATATAGGAATATGTGGTAGAGAAGTTTGTTGTAGAGCTTTTTTAGAAGAATTTGAACCAGTTACAATAAAAATGGCAAAAGAGCAAGGGTTACAAATTAATATGCCAAAATTATCTGGAGCATGTGGTAAGCTTATGTGCTGCCTAAAATATGAGCAAGAAACTTATAAAGAGAATTTAGATAAATTACCTAAAGTTGGATCGTATGTTACAAATAAAGATGGCGAAAGAGGAAAAGTAACAAACGTTGATATTTTAGGACTAAAAGTAAAAGTTAAATTTGGTGAAGATGAAGATGATATTAGATATGATACATATCCTGTATCAGAAATTAAATTTACAAAAAAAGTTCAAAAAAAAGATGATGAGGAAAAGGAGGGAAAATAGGTATGTCATATAGAATAACAGATAAATGTATTTCTTGCGGTATGTGTCAATCACAATGTCCAGTTGATGCTATATCACAAGGGGAAGAAAGATATAAAATTGATCCTGAAAAATGTATAGAATGTGGAGCATGTGCTGCAATATGTCCAGTTGGAGCTCCAGAACAAGAATAATAACAAAGTAAGAAAAGCAGAGAAAATTTTTTCTCTGTTTTTTTACATAATATACACAATTTGTTGAATTAAAATTGTATTTGTGATAGTCTATTACAAGGAGGTTTGATTTTATGAATAATAAAAAAGGAAAATCAATGATTACATTAATTATTATATTAATTATTGTAATAGCTATTTGTGTTGCAGCATATTTCATAATAACTAAAATGTATGAAAATAAATTAGATACTAGCAATAAAGATACAAATAGTAAGGAAGAGGAAGTTATTTCTAATGAACCACTTTATACATTAGATAACTATCCAAAAGTAGATGCATCACTTGCAACTCAACCACTTACAAATGCTTTTATTAAAAACTTTGTAGGTGAAGATGTAGATGTTACAAAATTAGATTATACAAATACACATCCAGGATATGTAAGATTAATTAATGATGAAGTAGATTTAATAGTAGTAACAGAACCATCTAAAGAGGAGTTGGAACTTGCAAAACAAAAAGGAGTAGAGCTTGAAGTTATTCCAGTTGTAAAAGAAGGATTTGTATTTTATGTAAATTCAGAAAATAAAATAGAATCACTAACAAAAGATCAAATTCAAGGAATATATAGCGGTGAAATAACTAATTGGAAACAAGTTGGTGGAGAAGACATGGAAATAAAACCATTCCAAAGACCAACAAATTCTGGAAGCCAAACAGGTATGTTATCACTTGTTATGAAAGATAAAAAGCTTATGGAACCATTAAAAGAAAATATGGTTGCTACTATGGCAGAAATAATTAATCTTGTTTCTTCATATGATAATGGAAAAGCTTCAATAGGATATTCTTATTTCTATTATGCAACAACTATGTATGAAGGAATTGATAAAACTGTAGCAAGCAATATAAAACTAATTGGAATTGACGGAGTAAAACCAAGTTACAAGACTATACAAGATGGAACTTATCCATATAATACAGCATACTACATAGTAATAAACAAAGCTGACGATGAAAATAGTGCATCAAGAAAATTAGCAAATTTAATGCTTTCTAAGAGAGGACAACAAGTCGCTAAAGAGGCTGGATATGTTCCAGTAAAATAGGTGATAATATGGAAGATGATAAAAGAACAAATGAAGATAAAAACTCAAATGAAAGTTTAAATAATACATCAGTAGATAAAAAGCCTAAATCAAATAACAAAATTAAAATTACAATATTTATTCTACTAATTGTTCTTTGTCTTGTTGTTACTGCATTTTTAATATTATTGAGTATAGACAATATAAACAAAAAATATAATAATAATAATAACGAAAATTATGAAGACACTGTAAAAGATAATGAACAAGATTATGTAGAAGAAATTAAAACTACTGAGGATAGTGACAAAAAGTATGTATGTGCAGACAATGATACGTATGATTATAATGATATAAATATTGAAGAAGTTTATGTGGTAGATGGAGTAGAGTACTCTAGTGAAGAACAAAATAGAGTGTTGGCAAAAAAATCATCTGTTGAATACATAAAAATAAGTGGTTTAAAAGATACTAATGTACAAAATAAAATTAATAATGAAATTTTATCAAAAGTAAACGAATTTTCCAATATAAAAACAAATGGAAAAGTATTTGTTTATACTAGAGTTGAGGGAAATTTTTCTAATATACTATCTATATCTATATATTACTATACAATGGAAACAAATGATGGATCTGATATTTCCCAAAAGTATTATCCTTTAAATTATGATTTAAATACGGGAGAAAAAATTGATTTACAAGATGTATTTATTAAATCTACACCTATAAAAATGTTAATATCAGAAGGGGCATATAAGGCACTTGCATGGAATGTTGAGGGAGAATTTGCATCAGCTGAGTTTGATAAAAACTCAAATATGGATAATAGAGATACTTCAACTTATGAGGATGTTTTACTAAAAGTTTCTAATATATATAATGAAAAGGATGGTAAATTAGACTTTGTTGTATCTCCAACTAAAGTTAGCATATATAATATGGATATTGGGGCAAATAGAGATTCTATTATAAATATTGATCTTTATAAATATAGAGAATATGTTGCTATATACAAAAGATTTTTAAATTCAAACAGTATATATGCCAAAAATGATATTGCCATAAAGAAGGTACTAGCATTTACAAATCTGGTTGCAAATTCAACTTTAAATGCAGAGAATTATATATTTACTCATCAAAATAATTTGTACGTTGATATATCAAAGTCCTATTTATCATATAACCAAGATATAGATAAAGATCTACTAAAAAGGATAGTTGATAGTAAGAAAGATGAAGTGTTAAATACATTTAGTAATATATCAAGTAAAGATTCAAAAATGGGATATATATATCAAGGCTATTTAGAGGTAAATAAGGTAACTACTAGTAATAGTACTACAAATACAAATGGTGTAAAGGTACCATATATAGAATTAACTTTGAATTACTCTTTAGCAAAAGCGCCGATAAACGATTATAATAAAAAACTATTTGAGTATATAAACTATGGAGTTAAACTTCCTACAGCAAGCTTAACAGATAATCTTGTAGGAGCCTTTATTAATATAAATAAAGATTTTCCAGAAATTGTTTTGGATTCTAATGAGCAATATATAAAAAGAATTATTTATTATTTTGATGTACAAGGGAACTTTCTTACTAAAGAAGAAAAGTAATTGTTAAAATACTTTATAATTAATTATTAGGACTGTTGCAAATATAAATTTTGCTTTACAGTCCTTTTTTGCATTTTAAACTATATGAGGTTAAAATTGCTAGTATGTATGGAAATTTTATATAAAATATGGTAAAATAAAAATGTATGTTAACAAGGAGAGATGTTCTATGGAATATTCAAATAAAATAGATGAGAAATGGCAAAAAATATGGGAAGAGAAAAAATGCTTTGAAGCAGAAGATAATTCCTCAAAGGAAAAATTCTATGGATTGATTGAATTTCCATATCCATCAGGTGCTGGACTTCATGTAGGACATGTTAGAGCATTTATGGGAATGGAAGTACAAGCTAGAAAAAAACGTTTAGAAGGAAAAAATGTCTTATTTCCAATTGGTTTTGATGCATTTGGCTTGCCAACTGAAAATTATGCAATGAAGATGGGAATACATCCAAGGAAAGTAACGGATCAGAACATTGCAACCTTTACTAAACAATTAAAATCTGTTGGATTTTCTTTTGATTGGTCAAGAGTTATAGATACAACTGATCCAGAATATTTTAAATGGACTCAATGGATATTTTTAAAATTATTTGAAAAAGGACTTGCATATAAGGCAAAAACGTATGTAAATTATTGCCCTAAATGTAGAGTAGTATTAGCAAATGAAGAATCACAAGGTGGAAAATGTGACAGATGCGATAATGAAACTACTCAACTTGAAAAAGAAGTTTGGATGTTAAAAATAACAGATTATGCAGATAAACTACTAGAAGAGCTTAAAAATCTTGATTTTCCAGATAGAGTTAAAATGGAACAAGAAAATTGGATCGGAAAATCAGAAGGGGCAGAAATTGACTTTAAGTTTGATGGAATAGATGAAAAACTTAAGGTTTATACAACAAGACCGGATACTATATTTGGTGTAACATATATGGTAATTGCTCCGGAACATGAAATAGTAGAGAAATTAAAAGATAAAATATCAAACTATGACGAAGTAATAAAATATAGAGAAGAGGCAAAGAAAAAGACAGAATTTGAAAGGGTAGAACTTGCAAAAAGCAAAACTGGTGTTATGCTAAGGGGAGTAAATGTAGTAAATCCATTTACTAATGAGAAATTACCAGTATTTGTAGCAGATTATGTTATGACTACATATGGTACTGGTGCTATTATGGCAGTTCCTGCACATGATACGAGGGATTATGACTTCGCAAAAAAATATAATTTGCCAATAAAACAGGTCGTTTCATCAAAAGATGCAACAGTTGATTTAGAAAAAGAAGCATATACAGATATAAAATCTGGTATAATGATAAACTCTGACATACTAGATGGTTTAAGTGTAGAAGAGGCAAAAGCAAAAATAAAATCAATTATAAAAGAAAAGGGAATAGGGAATCCAAAAACAAATTATCATATGAAAGATTGGGCTTTTGCACGTCAAAGATATTGGGGAGAGCCAGTTCCAATAATAAAGTGTGAAAAATGTGGATTAGTTCCACTAAAAGAAGAAGATTTACCTCTAAAACTTCCGGAAGTAACAAACTTTGTACCAGGAGAAGATGGAATGTCACCACTTGCTAAAATTGACAGTTGGGTCAATACTACGTGTCCAAAATGCGGTGGTCATGCAAAACGTGAAACAGATACAATGCCACAATGGGCAGGTTCATCATGGTATTTCTTAAGATATATAGATCCCAAAAATGCAAATGAAATTGCAAGTATGGATAAGATGAAGTATTGGTTGCCTGTAGATCACTATAATGGCGGTATGGAACATGTTACAAGACACTTAATATACTCTAGATTTTGGCATAGATTTTTATATGATATAGGCGTTGTTCCAACTAAGGAGCCTTATGCAAAACGTACATATCAAGGACTTATATTAGGACCAGATGGTGAAAAAATGTCTAAGTCAAAAGGAAATGTTATAAATCCTGATGACATAGTAAGAGAATATGGAGCAGATACATTAAGAGCGTACACTATGTTTATAGGAGATTATACTATGGCAGCTCCTTGGTCTGAGAATGGAGTAAAAGGTGTAAGAAAATTCTTAGATAGAGTTTTAAGATTAGAAAAATTTGCTATATCTGAAAAGATTGAATCAAAAGAAATTGAAACTGAATTACATAAAACAATAAAAAAAGTTTCTGAAGATATAGATCAAATGAAATATAATACTGCTATTGCAGCGATGATGAGCTATGTTAATATCTTATATAAACAAGAAAAAGTGTGGATTGAATATATAAAACCTTTAATAATACTTTTAAATCCAATAGCACCACATATTACAGAAGAACTTTGGGAAGAATTAAAGTTAGATGGATATGTATTTGAGCAAAAGTGGCCAACTTATGACGAATCTAAGATGATTAGTGATAAATTAACACTTCCAGTGCAAATAAATGGTGTATTTAGATATACTATTGAAATTAATCCTTCAATGCAAAAAGATGAAATAATAGACTTAGTAAAAAATGAAGAAAGAACTGCAAAATACAAACAAGATAAAGAAATTAAAAACGTTATTGTAGTTCCATGTAAAATAGTTAATATAATAATAAAATAGGATTTTATTGCACTCACTATTTGGTGAGTGCTTTTTCTATAGTAGTATTGTATATATTTTTAGAATATGATAATATTATCTTTGGAAGTGATATGTGTGAAGAATAAAAGCAAAATTTTAGTTTGTATTATCGTTTTGTTACTTATAATAATTTTACTTATGGTGTGTGCTTTATTATATTATCATAATAAATATAATGAATATAAATTAAGAGAAGAAGATAAGGTAAGAATATATGAAAAAGAAAACGAGGAAAATAATTTAAAAGTTAGCCAGGAGAATGAGAAAGAGGCTGAAAGAAAAAAATTCTTAGAAGAAAATGTATATGACAATAACATACCGCTTGGAATATATCTTTATAAAAATGGAAAATATGTCTTAACAAATGAACTTTATTGTGACTGGGGAATGGAAAAAGTATTTTCAATGTTTTATGTATTACCAAGTAATAAAGAAACTTTGGGTGGAAATTTTAAAACTTTGTTTACAGATGAATGGAAAAAATATCAAAATGATCAGAGCAAAAAGAAATATAAAATAGGGTATAATGTAAAATATACTCTTGCAACAGGAGAGAAAAAGAGTGTAAACGTTCTAGATCCAGACATAGCAACAACATTATTTTCAGACTTGCAGTTTTATTTATATGATGATGTAACCGATATGGGAAATAGGATATATTATCATTTAAGACAGTATGAGATGACTGAAAATACTCTAATTACTTCGGTAAAAATGGTTGGAGATAGGCTAACTCCATATGTAAATGGACCAATTGAACTTACTGCATTTACATATGATGGCGATGATGATTTTGATAGTCAGACTAAAGAATATTTAGGAAATAGTAAATATACTATAAAAATTTACAGAGAAAAAATTGGATAAAAATAATAGCTAGGGGAAAATCAATCTCCCAGCTATTATTTTGCTGTTCTTCTTTCAAATTCTCAAGAGCTACTTTTACAGCCTCAATTACAAATGCTGTAAAAGTACAATCTTTTCCTTTTATAGAATCTTCTACTTCGTTTATAATGTCGTTTGGAAATCTTATACATTTATTAGTAGTTGGCAAAATAGAAGGAATTTTAAATTTTTTCAAAAGAATCACCTCTGCAATACACTTGTATATATTATATGCAAGATTAAATAAAATATCTGAATAACAAATGCATTGTAATAATTAAAAAGCATGTTATAATGTCAAAAAAAGTGGATGTAAAAATATGTAGATGTTGAACTTGGAAATTTTGAAGTAAAGAATAACGGATATTTTAATGATACAAAAAAGCAAGTTAAAGTAACAAATAAATCAAGTGCAACAAAGTCTTTTACTATTGAAATTGAGGCTGTTTCTCAAGACGGTTCTATAACAACGCTATTCTTAATACAATAAATTTTTGTAAGTGAACAGGATTTGGTTCTAGTAATAAGAAAAAGAAAGTAAGTGTTTAGGATTTAAACGCAAAAAGAACAAACCATTTTTTGTTTGCTCTTTCTACTATTCAATGACTTATTACTTAAAATATTTTATTATAAAAATTGAACCTTTTCCTTCTTCTGACTCTACTTGAATTGTACCATTACTTTTATTTACTATTGTTTTTGCAAGCGCAAGTCCAATTCCTATACTATTACTTGTAGAATTCTTTCCTTTATAAAATCTTTCAAAAATATGTGGTAAATCATTTTTAGAAATACCCACTCCGTTATCTTTTATAATTATTTGAGAATAAACATTGTTCGAATTTATGCTTACATTTACTTCTTGATTATTTTTAGAATGCTCTACACAATTTTTAATAATATTTGAAATTGCTTCTACTTGCCACATTGCGTCACATACTATTTCTGAATCTTTGATTATATTTATATCTACTTTAATATTTTTTAAATCACACAAAGGTTGAATCTTCTTAATAGATTTCTCCACTAATTTACAAAGTTTAATCTTTTTATTAAAATACTCTACCGTATTTGAATCTAGTTGTGATAATTTCAGTATAGACTGTACTAAAAAATTAATATTTGTTGTTTCTACTTTAATCTCTTTTACAAAGTCATTTCTAATTTCTACATCTAAATCTGGATTTTCGATTAAATTATCTAACATAATCATAATAGAAGTTAATGGTGTTTTTAATTGATGAGATATATCTGATAATGAATTTTTTAAATTTATCTTATCTTTTGTCGAATTTTCTGCTTGTTCTTTCAACATTATTGTTGTTTTATAAATTTCATTTTTTAGAATAGATAACTCATCTTCACTCATTCCATCTAAATCTAACTTATAGTTTTTTCTATTTATTTCTTCTATACTTTTAATTATTGATTCTATTTCTTTATCTTTCTTTTTGTTATATTTTATAAAACATAATATAATAATGCATACTGTTAAAATCAAATATAAGACATTAACAATAGAAAACAAATTATGATTTGTAATATTATTTTTTACTATAATATCTTTTTCAGCGTTTATATTATATTTCTTTAAAAATCCTGAGTCTATTCTATCTTCTTTCTTTACAATATCCATTATATCATTATCAGTCATCTCTGGATATTTTTTATTTATTTCTCCTACAATTGTTTCTATTTTATAATTGAAGTTAGCATTATACCTTTGATATTCTATTCTATCTAAAATTAGGAATAAAAC
>PPYE01681356.1_pt1 | contig 37037 bp, 26 predicted proteins | sample 1559881 | NCBI WGS metagenome assembly PPYE01 (sample SAMN08240022, study PRJNA423297) | Human gut metagenome, whole genome shotgun sequencing project.
AAAAAAAAAGAGTATGACAACACAGGAATTTTCTAATGAATTTGATGTTCTGTATAACAATATAATGAGCAATCAGGCTCCAGGTCTTGATGAGTATGAGAAGTCTGTCTTCCTAACTAAGGCTCAATTGGAGATATTGAAGAATTACTTCAATCCTAAGGGTAATAAGTATGGACAGGGATTTGATGAAAATGCTAAGAGACAGATAGATTTCTCTACTCTCATTACTGTTACTAAACCTACAGAATATTCTCCTCCAGGAGGCTATGTTAAGTTTGATGATAGAAGTCAGCTATATAAAATGCCACAAGACATTCTGCTAGTGCTGAATGAAACAGGCATTAACACTGTAGATGGAGTTAAGAGATTGATTAGTATAATTCCTATGAATTATGAAGAGTATGCAAGACTTATGTCTAAGCCTTGGAAGCAGCCCCTAAAGAATCAAGGTTGGAGACTATTCCAATCTACTAATGGAGTTGATTTTATTTCTGAGGTGGTTATTAAATATAATAGTACTTTGACTAATTACAAGATTAGATATGTAAAAAGACCAAAGCCTATTATACTTGCAAATCTGGCTGATGGATATTCTAATGTATCTATTGAAGGACTAAATACTGTCACAGAATGTGAATTAGACCCTATTCTTCACCCAGAAATTCTTCAAAGAGCAGTAGAACTTGCAAAGTCTGCTTATACAGGAGACTTGAAGAGTAGTGTAGAACTTGGTCAAAGAAGTGAATAATGACAACTGAAGAATTTTCTAATGAGTTTGACACCTTACTGAATAGCTATTCTACCATAGAGGCATTTGGAAAGACACCCAGCACTGTTGAGCTTGATGAATATGAGAAATCTGTATTTCTCACTAATGCTCAAGAAGAGATAGTGATAGGTATGTATAATGGTAAGAATCCATTTGGAGACTCATTTGAGAGGACTGAGGAAATCAGAAGATACTTGAGTGACCTAATAAAGACTTACACAACTACTGATAAGAAAGTAGGATATACAGGACTGTCCAAATCCTCAGTATTCTTTGAATTACCTGATGACTTATGGTTCATAACCTATGAAGCAGTTAATTTGAAGGATGATGGATTGGGATGTATGAGTGGTGAAGACATCTCTGTAATACCAATTACTCAGGATGAGTACCATAGAATAAGAAAGAATCCTTTCAGAGGTACTAATGAAAGAAGAGCTTTAAGGCTTGATTTGAGTGGTAAGGTAGTAGAGATAGTATCAAAATATAATGTGGAGAGTTATCTTGTTAGATACCTTTCAAGACCTGCTCCCATTATATTAACTGATTTGACAGATAATCTGTCAATCAATGGCATAAGTGTAAAAACAGAATGTGAATTGAACCCTGTAATACATAGAGCTATACTTGAGAGAGCAGTAAAACTTGCCATCATAAGTAGGGTTCCAAATACAGGAAAAGAATAAAATGATTGTATAATTTAATATTAAATTAAAATGAACTATTCAGTTAATCAAGTAAGACAGCTTTATGTAGCAAAAACACTGAAGAAGAATCCTCCTGTACTTGCATCAGATGATGCTGGCTTTATTGCAGTAAAGAGTGATACTGCAAAGAATCATCTGTACTTTGAATATAAGGGTGCTGACAACTTGATGAGAAGTGATTTAATTGACATCAAGAATATCCTTTATGTTAAGGTTACTGATGCTGATGCTATGGCACATAAATTGAAGTCAGTTACTGTGACTCTTGATACCAATGTTAATAATGGTGCTCCTATAGCTGGACAGGATTATATCCTGAGAATTGCATTTAGGCAGTATGTAGGTATGTCAGATGAAGACCAGTACTTCAAGTATGGTATGGTTCATGCCCATGCTGATATGAATGCAGATAAGTTCTATAAGGTTCTTGCATTATCAATTGCTAAGAACTTCAGTAGAGAGGTAGTACCTCTGATTAAGATTGAAGTACATAGTGAGACTATTAAGGACAAGGGAGGATTTGACTCTAAGGGTTACATGGTTGTAACTCCTACTACTAAGGATAATGGTAAGAAAGATGATACTAACCCATACTATGTAACAGATACCCTTGTAACTGATATTGATAGTATCAGAATTACTGAGGTAGAGCAGCCTTGGAGATTAGGTATTATGGCACAGACTCCTGTGTACTTTACAGTACAGCCAGTTGCTGTAATGGTAAATGGTGATGAAAGAATCTGGGGTACTGTTACAGATAATAAAGATGCTGGTACAATTGACAATGGTAAGAAGATTGCAGACCTCGAGTACTTCTGCATGGGTGAGAGAGGTGATATTTATAGAGGAGTTGGATTCCCTAACAATATTCCTACTACTTATCTTGTAGACCCAACTGTTAAGTATAATGTGATTGACATCCACTATGCTTATGTAGGCAGCAATGAGAGTGTACAAAAGTCTGAAAAGACAATCACTCTTGTAGTACCAAAGGTAGGAACTGATAATAAAACAAGTAATGCTCTTGCTAACAGCATTATTTCTGCAATTAACACTGCTACAGGTTTAACTATAGCTACTCTTGATGTGTCAGCAAACTAAACAAATTTATAAGGGAGGCTATTAAGTCTCCCTTTCTTTTTATATAAATATTTGATTATGGTACAATTTAATGAGTTAAGAATAACCCCTGATGGACAAAAGCTGATTATAGATGTATCTGTCAAGGACTTAGAGTATTACACAAATGTATATCTTGATACTATACAGATAGATACTCAAGATACCTTTGTTGAACCTGGTCCAAGTAGTGAAGTTGTATATACAGAAGTTATAGAAGGAAATACTAAATCAGTCAGATTAGAACTGGGAACAGGAGACCTATTACCAACTCTTAATGACAATCTTTTCTTTGTGTATGTTAGGACTAAGGGCACACCTGCTGCAAATACTCCTTGTGGGATGGATAATGTTACTACATTAGGAGTTGTATCTAACCTTTATCCTCTGTACCAACATGCCTTTAGTTACATTAAAGAATTGAGTGATACTTGTTCTATTCCTAAGAATTTCATTAACTATATACTTCAATACAAGGCATTTGAACTTGCTATAAAGACAGGTCATTACACTGAGGCAATAAAGTATTGGAAGAGATTCTTTATGGGAATTAAAGATTCAGTGATAACTCCTAATTGTGGATGCTATGGACAAGGTACTTAATGAATCACTTACAAGATATTTCAATGTCCTATCAAAGTTAGGATATATGAGTTATTCAGAGGTAGATAAACTATTGGTGCTGATATTCATATATGACTTGCTTGAGAGTGATTGTAAGTCCTTTATAACAGAAGAAGAGTATAGAATTTTAGATAGTGCCCTATACTGTCTATATGGTTCTACTTGCTTAATACCTTATCCAGAGTATATAGCAAACACTTCAATCTCTTGTACAGGCAAGTCAGTATAATTATTACATTAATACTTCTGACATAAAAATAGTAAAATCCTTGTGTAACTGATAATAATTACTTATCTTTGCACAAGGATTTTTAGTTATAGTAAATAATGATGTTATGAGTACATATAAAGAATTAACCTACATGGTACTTGATGAATTGAAACTGTACTCAGATGATGCCCTATATACAGAGGAGCATGTTATGTTTCTACTTGGCAAGTATAGGACATTCTTACTGAAACAGAGATATTCAGATGTAAAGAAGCAGATACCTGAGAGTAACTATCAGACTATATGCTTGGATTTAATTGAGGTACCTGCTATATCAGGTGAGCCTTGTGAAGGTAGTTCTTATCTAAGAAGTAAGGAGAAGATACCTTTCCTAATGAAGATAGGTAATCCTATGGTGTACCCAGTTGATTATTATCAAGGGGAGATTACTTATGTAAGTAGAGAAAGGATGAGATATGTGGGATATAATAAGTATCTGAAAAATATCATCTATGCTTCTATTGGTCCAGATAATTACCTATACTTTAAGTCTTTCAATCCACAGTACTTGTATCTTGAAAAGGCAAGAATGACAGGTATATTTGAAGACCCACAGGCTGCATCAGAATTGCAGTGCCCTGATGAGAATGGTGATACAACCTGTGATATACTGGATAGGACATTTCCTATTGAGGATTCACTTATACCACAACTTGTGCAATTAGTTGTGCAAGAACTCTATAATCCGTCAAGAAGTGATGAAGATGATGAGAATAATGCAAAAGATGATTTAAGTAATGAGAAGAAATAAAACATTTTATGTCTATTTACATAAATCTCCTTCTGGCAAATATTATGTGGGGATAACCTCTAAATATAGAGTTCAAGAATGGATATAAATGGAAGTGGAAATATGACTTATGAAGAGTTTAAGTCCGAGGTTCAGCATCTGAGTAGTCCAAGAAAACATAAAGTTACTAACTCAATTGGGGTTTATTCAGCCTATAAGTGGATAAGAAAGAATAGTTGGCTCAATATAGGAAGATGTCTTACAGAACATGAGTTCTATAGTATTATAAGGAAAGTCAATGACTACTTAGCTGATAGTTTCCTTCATGGTAATGATATTAAGTTACCACATAGAATGGGTAGAATAGAGCTAAGGAAATATGATGTGAGAGTTAGTTTTGATGGTGAAAAGGTTAAGACTAACCTACCTATAGACTGGGATAAAACTCTTAAATTATGGTATGAAGATGAGGAAGCCTATAAGGAAAAAACACTGGTTAAAGTGGAGGAAAAAGAAATCTTTAAGGTCTACTATAATAAGCAGTTAGCAGACTACAATAATCAGGTCTTCTATGAATTTAATGTCAATAGAGAACTGAAGAAGAGATTAAAACAAAGAATAAAAGAAGGAAAGATAGATGCTTTCAAGATATGAAAAGATGGATATTATATAGGCATACATCTCCATCAGGCAAAGTGTATATTGGGATTACCTCTAAATCTGTAAACAAGAGGTGGAGTGGTGGTAGAGGGTATAAGACTTGCATATACTTTTATAATGCTATATTAAAGTATGGTTGGGATAATATAAAACATGAAATATTATTTACTGACTTAGAAGAGAAAAGAGCTAAGAGCCTTGAAATAGAGCTTATTAGGCATTATAAAAGTTTAGGTATATCTTATAATATGACTAATGGTGGTGATGGTTATTTAGGGTACAGTCCCTCTAAAGAAAAGCTGAGAAGTTTACTTCTATTAGTAGAGGGACTATACTTAGATGTTGTAAAGGAAAAGTAAAAAGAGCAGGAAACTTTATATGGAGATATTATGGTAAGGGAATATAATTATGTCAGTATAAAAGAGGTACTATCAAGAATACTTAGGCATCCATTGTTGCAAGATGTCACACTTGAACAGGCTGTTCAGCATACTATTGATTTCTTGGGAGTGTTTGGAATGCCTAAACTTTTTGAAGACAGAGAAGAAACAATACATATAGAGGATTTTAGGGGAAGACTGCCCTGTAATTGTGTTCAGATTAATCAGATTAAGGAATGTAAGTCTGGATTGTGCCTAAGAAGTACAACAGATAATTTCATGCCAAGAGAACACTATGACAGAAGTGCTGGCTACAAGATACCACAAGAGTTATCTTTCAAAACACAAGGACAAGTACTATATGTATCCTTCAAGACAGGAGATGTGTCAGTGTCCTATAAGGCAATCCCAGTAGATAAGGATGGATTTCCACTACTTATTGATAACCCTGTATTCCTGAAAGCACTTGAGGCATATATAAAGAGAGAGGCATTTACTATTCTATTTGATATGGGTAAGATTGCTCCTGCTGTATTGCAGAATACTCAGCAACAATATGCTTGGTTAGCTGGTCAATTGCAGAGTGAATTTACTATTCCATCACAGTCTGAGATGGAGAGTATATCAAGAATGTGGAATACACTTATACAAAGAACAAGTGAGTTTAATAATGGATTCTCATCTCTTGGTAATAAGGAATACATTAAACTACAATAACTATGCAGAAAGTTGTACAATTCAAAACAAAAGGAATGCAGAGGGACTTATCAGCTTCTGCATTTAACTCTGAATATTCTTATGAAAATAAGAATGTTAGGGTGATGCCAACTGATGAGAATACTCTGCTTAGTTTAATAAATGAGAAGGGTAACAAGCTGACAAGTATATCAGGGGTTGGAGACTATATTAAAGGTGTCCCTATTGGACAGGCTTTGGTTAATAATGAGTTAATTGTATTTACATGTGGAGACAAGTCTATTTTGGATGCTGATGTAGAAGCAGAAGAACTATCCATTAATGATATAACAGCAGAGGAAGAAGTAGTTGATATTGACTATCCATTTGAAGATAGAATTTACAAGCTATGGTTTAATAATGGTGCATTAACTGGAAAGAGATTATTTAGGGGAGACTTAGGATTCAATTATAAGCATCCTATAGAAACTATCTCATCCTATGAGAATACTGATATTAGAAAGGTATATTGGACTGATGGTTTGAACCAACCAAGAGTAATTAACACAGCTGCTGCATCTGATGTAGTAAGCAAGTGGAATACTGATTCATTCAACTTTGTAAGAACACTTAGTCTTAATGAGAAAGTAACTATTGAAAGAAATATTGTAGCCAATGGTAGCTTTGCTCCTGGGGTTATACAATATGCCTTTACCTACTTTAACAAGTATGGTCAGGAGAGTAATATCTTCTATACTTCTCCACTTTATTACATATCATACAATAATAGAGGTGCAAGTCCTGAGGATAAGGTAAGCAATAGCTTTAATATAGAAGTTGTTAATGTTGATAGAAGATTTGATTATATTAGAATCTACTCAATACATAGAACAAGCATAAATGCAACTCCAGATGTTAGAAGAGTTGTAGACTTGGCTCCTCCTATGGGAAGGTCAAGTTACGAACTTAGCAGTTATGAGATTAATCTTCCAGCTAATAAGATAACTATGTATAAGAGGGATAGTGGTGCTGAAAAAACACTTGACCAATATGAACCCTATTACTCAGACTCAAACCGTAAGTCTTGGACATTTAATACTAATGAATATTATAGTATAAACTTTGGAGGTGACTATCTGACTTGGGATACAGGTACATCATTCATTATTACTATTACCAATGGTAATAGGGCAAGTATGCAATTGACTAATGGTAGTAATATGACTGGCACTCTTAGCATAGCCAAGGTTACTTATACTGACAATGGTTCATCAGGAGATTCAGTAGACTCTACTGAATTATTATATATTGGAGGTGAGGAAGTAGTATTTGGTACAATGGCTCAGAAAGATAATACTTTGTTCCTTGGAGATATTGAGACAAAGAGGAAAACTCTTGATTCAACTGTCAGGAATTATTTTAAGGGTAAAAGTATTGCTTTCTCCTCTTATAATAAGAGCATAAGTTCCCCAGAGCCTAAAGGATATTATCCTTATAGTAACCAACTTAAAATGAACTCCTATCAGTTCAAAACATTCAAGTATCTTGAATATTATAGGTTTGGTATTCAAGCACAGCACTATACAGGTAAATGGTCTGAGCCTATATGGATTAATGATGTTAGAAATACTGTACACATAGATACCACTTTCTATAGTTCTAGTAACATTAGGCTGCCTGTAGCAGAGTTCGCATTGGATGATAGTACTATTATTAATAGACTCCTTGATAATGGGTATGTTAGGATAAGACCTGTTGTAGTATATCCTACTATTAATGATAGAGAGGCTATATGTCAGGGCATATTATGTCCTACTGTGTATAATATATCTGATAGATTTGGTAATTCACCATTTGCACAGTCATCTTGGTTTACGAGACCTAATGCACCATTTGATGAATATAAAGCCTTCCATAATAGTCAAAGCTCTGGGGGTCAATGGAGTGGAGACTGGGTTGAATTAGGACAATTCTTAGGAAATCCATCTGCATATTCAAGAGCAGGTATCATGTCTAATAACAGGGATATAGTTACCTTAGGAGGGACACAATACAATATTGATATAGTCAATAAAGGAGCTTGGGCAGAGTTTAGGCATAATAGACCTATCCCAGGCAATAGTAATAGAAATGCAGAAATTCAATGTATTTGGAATCCCCCTTCTGGTCCCTATGTTGGTGATACTGCAACTGACTCAGATGTTGTAAGTTGGGTATCTAACAATGCAGAGAATTACTACATTGACCAATCAATACTTACTTTCCACTCACCTGATATTGAGTTTGATAATGAAGTAAGAAGTATTGATACATCAGGATTGAAGTTAAGGATAGTAGGTATGGTTCCTCTAACTGCATTTGCCTCAGATATTGATATTCAGACTTCCACTCCTGTTAATAACTTCTATAATAGTTCAGAGTTGCCTGCTGGATTCCATAAAGAGCCTGTTGGTGTAGAGAATGATTTTAGTTATGAAGGGCTTAGGCCACATTTTGGTGATTCTCACTTTGGATGGAGAGGATTAATCTCTGGAGCATTCTGGTTTGATGAAGTAACTGCATACAAGAAAAATACAGGTAATCCTCATCACTATACTACTGGATTTGTTGTATATCCTTGGCACAGAAATGGCTCACTTAATAACACTAAGTTTGCTACTAATGGGTATAGGTCAGCCATGCTTGACAAGAAGAAGATGTCTAATATGAGATATTCATATAAGTCAGTCTACTTGGATTCAGGTAATATATGGAATGCTTATATAAGTGGTAGTGATACAAGAACTGGTATATCAGGAGTTGCAGTATTTGATTCTAATGAAATATCACTTGTTAGATTACCTGCACAGGAGAACTCAGGTCTTACAGATATTAACTATTATGGCAATGTAGATAAGCTTCTTACTATTTCAAGAATTGGTGATAAGAAGGATGGTTATCCTATTATGACTACTGGAGTTCAAAGTGCAGAGACTAATGCACATGCTCTGTTTAGTGGTGGATATACGCAGGTAGATGGTAGATTTACTGACCAAGTTACAGGTACTGACCCTGTTAGAATCAAGTATAAGTCTACTCCTCATGCTGTATTAGCTCTAAACTATACTACATCAGGTGCTCAGAGGATATTACCTAATATCGAGGATGGTAATTATAATAGTGGTACTTGGTCTGTAAATGCACAGAACTCAGGTGCTCCAAGTGGTCAGCACATGTATTGGGATAAGTTAGGAAGTGCCAAGAGTGTATCACAAGATACTATTACTATTGGTACTCTAATAGGTCCTATATCTACTGTATTAAGTATTCAGCATGGATGGCTATGGTTAGGAGAATTGTATAATGACAGTGTACAGAATAGGTTTGGAGGTCAGACAGAAGAAGCCTTTGAAAATAATGTATGGCTGCCTTGTGGAGACCCAATTTCTCTTGTAGATACTAACAATGGAGTCAAGAGCAGTATTACTATCAGGTGGGAAGAAGGTGATACCTATTTCCAAAGATATGACCATATCAAGACTTATCCTTTCACTCTTGAAGACCAGAATGTAGTAATTGATATTGTGTCATTCATGTGTGAAACAAGAGTGAACATTGATGGTAGGTATGATAGGAACAGAGGACAGACAAGTAATTTCTCAATTACTCCTGAGAACTTTAACTTGATGAATGATGTATATTCTCAACCTAATAACTTCTTCAATTACAGGACAATTAATCCAAACAAGTTGAACTTGGATAACTTCCATAATTCAATTACTTGGACTAAGACTAAAACTGCTGGAGAGTTAATAGATACTTGGACTAACATCACTCTTGCATCTACCCTTGACCTTGATGGGGATAAGGGAAATGTAAGGGCACTGAGAAGGTTTAATAACAACATACTTGCTTTCCAAGATAGAGGTATCAGCCAAATCCTATATAATGAGAATATGCAGATTTCTTCTACTGATGGAGTTCCTATTGAGATTGCTAATAGTGGTAAAGTGAATGGTAAGAGATATATCTCTGATAGAATAGGATGTACTAATAAATGGTCCATGTGTGAAACATCTAATGGTATTTACTTCATAGATGACATCACAAAAGGTATATTCTTATTCAATGGTCAGTTGAATAATCTATCAGATAGATTAGGGTTCCACTCTTGGATTAACAGAGCCTCTGATAGTATAGATATATGGAACCCAGTAGACTTTGATGGATTTGTTACCTACTATGACAAGGTTAATGGTGATGTATTCTTTATTAGTAAAGATGAATGTTTAGCATTCTCTGAGCCATTAGGTCAGTTCAGCTCATTTTATAGTTATGAGAAGATGCCTTATTTCACTAACCTTGAAGACAGAGGAATTGCCCTTAATGTTGAAGGTACAGGTACATTGTACAAACCTTGGTTGCATAATGAAGGAGACTATAATATGTTCTTTGGAGTATATCAACCATTCTATACTACCATAATAGCTAACCCAGATATGCCTGTAGACAAGATATTCAATAACCTTGAGTTCAGGTCAGATAGCTGGGACAAGAATGGTAATTTGCTCAATACAACATTTGATACTCTAACTGTATGGAATGAATATCAACAAGGTGCTTCTACTCTAAATAATATCTTAGGAAGACCTTCTGACTTGAAAAAGAAGTTTAGAATTTGGAGGGCTAACATACCAAGAGCTAATGCTGTTGGCTCTACTAAGAAAGGTAGAGATAGAATGAGAAATCCTTGGTTATATATCAAGTTATCTATGGAAGGAGAGAATGTAAATAAGACTGTATTGCATGATATGATTGTGCATTACTTTGAGTAATAATAGGGGGAAGGTAAGTTTATTACTTATCTTCCCTTTACTTTTTGGATAATATCCTTGTATAATTCAAATACTTTGTTTATCTTTGCAAACAAATTAGTATGATATGGCTAAAAGAAAAGTTATAAGAAAGTCTAACAGACCATTTACATACAACCCTCATTACTATGCTTGGGGTGGTGATTTCAAGGCTGCTATGGGTGGCACAGGAGCATTTGGCTTAAAGAGTACTTTTAGTGGAGGCAATGTTGCTGGAATGCTAAAGGGAGGCTTGGCAAGTGGCATAGATAGTGCAGTAGGTAATATTGCAGGTGGTGCTATTGGAGGAGGACTTGAATCAGGTGCAGGTAGTGCAATTAGTAATATTGGAGGTACTATAGGCAGTGCAGTAAGTGCAGTTAATCCTGTACTTGGAGGCATTATATCTGCTGGTTCAGGTATTATTGGAGGTCTTACAAATAGGATGTTTGGCTCCAAGTTAAATAAAGAGAAAATTGCTGAAGTTGAGGGAAGCAACAAAGCTATAAATACTGTTATGGTAGATAGTAGTAGTGCTGATTCAGTTATGGACCAGTGGGCTAATCAGGACTTTGGAGCAGATTTTTCTAAATCAGATATTGGTAAAGATGGTTGGTTTAGCAATAAGGCTAAAAACAAATATAAGAAACTAAAGAAGCAACAGGATATTGCAAGAAATAGAGCATTGACTTCTTATGAGAATGCAGCAGATGCAGCAGATACTCAGTCTGACCTTAATGCTATGGCAAGCTTTGCTGCCTTTGGTGGTCCTCTTGGTATATGGGGAGGATATGGAAGTGGGGCAATAGGCTATGAGTTGGCTAAAGAGAACTTAGGTATTAAGGCTCTTAATGCTGCAAATAAAGGTAAGCTGACTTCATTACCTAACTCATTTGAATCATCAGAATTAAATACTTTTGCTAAAGGAGGTAAAATACATATCAAGCCTGAGAATAGAGGTAAATTCACCAAGTATTGTGGAGGTAAAGTTACTTCAGAGTGTATTGCAAGGGGTAAAAGAAGTAGTGACCCTGCTGTAAGGAAGAGGGCTACTTTTGCTGCTAATGCAAGGAAATGGCATCATGCCTTTGGAGGAGATTTACTTACTAATGGTGCTGAGTGGGATAATGGTCTTAGAGTAATTGGTAATGGTGGAACCCATGAGGAGAATCCAATGGAAGGTGTACCTATGGGAATGGATGCAGAAGGAACTCCTAACCTTGTAGAGCAAGGAGAGGTAATCTTCAATGATTATGTATTCAGTAACAGGATGTTTGCTGATGGTGGTCTACTGGAGAGCTTTAATCTTCCTAAATCCTATGATGGTTATTCATTTGCTGCAATAGCAGAGAAGCTGGGAGAAGAGTCTAAGGAAAGACCTAATGACCCAATAAGCAAGAGAGGACTTCTAAGTTCTATGTCCAGACTACAACAAGCCCAAGAGACTGTAAGACAACAGAATCAAGTAGGTCAAGAAGGAGTACAATATGCTCATGGTGGTAGAATGGGTACATTATTTGATGGTCTTGGTGATATGCCTAACTTCTTAGATGGTGTAGATTATGGAGATTGGCAAGACTATGGTACTCTATTAGAGCCTATCAATGCAGAAGATTTATGGAATGAATCTATGGCAGGTGCTGATGAGGGTGATAAAGGGGATAATAATAGCAAGCTGACTTGGCTAAGATATGCCCCTGTAGTAGGTGCTGCAATAGGATTAGGTCAGAATTTATTCAGTAAACCAGATTATACAAGTGCAGATACAATACTTGAAGCAGCTAATCAAGCAGGTAACTATACTCCAGTAGGATATACTCCAATAGGTAACTATTTGCAATATAGACCTTTTGACAGAAACTTCTATTTGAATAAACTTAATGCACAGGCAGGTGCTACAAGAAGGGCTATTATGAATACCACAAGTCCTTCAAGGAATGCAGCCTTACTTGCAGCAGATTATAATGCTCAAGGTAGATTAGGAGACCTTGCAAGACAGGCTGAAGAGTATAACTTGGCACAAAGACAAGCTGTTGAGGCCTTTAACAGAGGTACTAACATGGCTAATGCTGAGATGGGACTCAAGGCTGCAATGGCAAATCAAGAAGCTGCATTAAAGGCAAGAAGTTCAAGACTAAGTGGTGTTGCACAGGCTATGGCAGTAAGAGATGCTGTTGATGCAAGAAGAGGTGCAAGTATGAGTGCTAACCTTACTAACTTCTTTAATTCTCTTGGAGATATTGGTAGAGAAGAAGTAATGAAAGCTTGGATTAATGAGAACCCAGCTTTGTATTATGCAATCTCAACAGGAGGAGCTGGAACTCCCTATAAGGGAAAGAAGAAAGAAGATAAGAAAGCAAAAGGAGGGTATTTAACTATTAAATCAAAAAGAAAATGAAAGGATATATATACAAGCTAACTTGTACCATTACTGGTAAGGTATATATAGGCAAGACTATTGATATTAATAGGAGAATGGCGCAGCATTCTAAAATAACTTCTAAATATTCTCATCACTTAGCCAATGCTATTAAAAAGTATGGAATAGATAACTTCAAAGAAGAAATTATATTTGAAGTGGAAGCAGAAGATAGAGCAGTCCTAAATACTGCTCTATTAAATGCAGAAAAGTCATATATAGAACAATATGATTCCCACAGAAATGGTTATAATAGCACAATTGGGGGAGAAGGTACAGGTGGATTCCACTGGTTAGAATCTTCCAAGAAGAAGTTGTCTGAATCATTGAAGGAATTCTTTGAAAGTGCTAAAAGAAAGGCTCAGATAGAACATACTATCTCTTGCATCAAAAACAGAGAAGTTTCAAAAGAAACCAGAGAAAAAATAGGAAAAGGTAACAAGGGAAAGAAAATGTCAGAAGAGGCTAAAATCAAAATAAGAAAATATCAATTGGCTAATGCTTTTTCTAAATATGTACCAGTCTTACAGTACGACTTAAATAATAATCTACTAAATAGATTTAATAGCATTACAGATGCTGCTAAAAATATAAATAAGGATACTTCACATATAGTCTCTTGTTGTAAAGGAAGGAGAAAGACAGCTTACGGATTTATATGGAAATATGAAGAAAAGGAGGTGATACATGGCTAATTATTCTTTAGTAATAGGTTCCCAATTTAAGCCTTTCTCCTACTCTGAAATGCTTCAACCTGTTTTAATGGCTACTCAGGCTCATCAAGAGTTGGAGAACCAGTATGGAGAGCTTGCTACTAAGGCAAGTGTATGGGAGGAAATGGCTAATGAACAGACTGACCCTTATGCTTACAAGATGTACAAGACCTATGCAAATGACCTTGAAGAGCAAGCAGGTCAGTTAGCAAGAGAAGGACTTAATGCTGCAAGTAGAAGGGGCATGCTCAATATGAGAGCAAGGTACAGTAAGGAGATAACTCCTATTGAACAAGCCTATACAGTAAGACAGAAGCAAGCAGAAGAGCAACAAAAAGCACTTCTTCAAGACCCAACATTGATGTTGAGTAGAAGAGCTTCAACTACAAGCCTTGATGACTATATAAGGAATCCTCAATTAGCTTATGAAGCATATTCAGGTAAGTTAATTACTGCACAAGCTGCAAGTGCTGCATCTGCATTGGCTAAGGAAATGCAAGAAAAGCCAAGGAAATGGAGAAGTATCTTAGGTAACTCATACTACGAAACTATGATGCAAAAAGGATTTAGTTCTGATGCTGTATTACAAGCAATACAGGATAATTCTAATGCTGCACCTGAGCTATTGAGGATAGTAGAGGATGCTGTAAATTCAAGTGGTGTAAGAAATTGGAAAGACCAAGAAACACTAAGAAGAGCTTATGATTATGCAAGGCAAGGTCTATGGAGTGCTGTTGGTGAAACTCAGTATCAGACACTTGAGAATTGGAGAGCTAAACTTGCTGAACAAGAAGCTATGCAGAAGAGAGCAAAGCAAAGAAAAGCTGCTGCTGCACAACAAGCAAGACTTAATAGTTTAGCTATCAATCCTTTGAACATCTACAGCAGTAGAGAACTAAGTAAGGATGAGAAGAAGTACAATGATGATATGAAAAAGTATTCCAAGTACTTCCACAAAGAGAATGGTCAATGGAAGATGAACCAAGAAGGATGGAAAGCTTACAATAGCAAGAAATATATCCCAGGAACAGTATCTCCATCAACAGGTATTCCAGTAACTCAAGGTCAATTTGTTGATTCTGATTTCAAGAGGTTCATTGATGGATTAGGTGGTAAAGGTGCTATAAGTTCTGATAGCTTTAGTCCTAATCAGAGAGTAAATGTTGGAAGATTATGGGGTAGGTATGCTGATGATTCTCCAGCAGCAAGAACTGCAAGATATGATGCTACAAGAGTTACTGAGTATGACTATCCTATTGCAAGTGCCCAACAGGGTGATATGAAGGATGCTATTATGACTGCTGGCAGAGGATTAAGTCTGAAAGAAGTAGATTATGATAGCAAGTCTAAGCAATTCAAGGATACAGGTGAGGAAATCACTATGGAAGACTTGAAGAGTGATAAATACAAAGTAACTGCTACAAGATTTAGTCCTTATGGTACTACTGTAATGATACAAGATGACAAGGGCAATGTGAGAAGATTCAGAATGCCTGCTGGTATCAATACAACTAATGAGCAGAATAGAGATAGGGCAATGGCTGCTGCAAATCAATGGCAACAAGTAGTCAATACAGGACAATATACTGATGCAAGAGGTAATGTACATCAAGCTATTCCAGATGAAATTACCTATGCACAGCAACAATATGCACAGGCTATACAGCAAGCCTACTTATTCCATTCTCAATTAGGAGTACAGAATAAGACAAAAGAACAAGAGTTTAATCCTTATGGATATTAAGATATGGCAAAAGAAACTAAAGTAAAGGATATAGATATTACTAAGAGTGGTCCAATGACTTTCAGAGATTTGCAGGAAGCAAATCAAGAGCCATACACTAACCTTAGTCCTGAGTTTCAGTCATTCAGCATAAATGTAGGAGCAAATACTGCTCCTACTTCATTGTATGATGCAAGGGCACATGGTGAGCAAATGGTTGCAACTTCATTAGAGGGAACTGCTACACCTTGGGGTGAGAGCATGTTTGATGAGCCTACTGCAACTGAAGCACAGTTTCAGGAGTTAGGGGATATAAGAGCTAATAACCAACCTTGGTATGCACAAATAGGAGCAGGTCTTGCTAAAGGTGCTATACTTGCAGGTACTACTTTCCTTGATGGTACTGTAGGTTTAGTGCTTGGAGCTGGTACTGCAATAGGTGAAGGTAGATGGTCTGGTCTTTGGGATAATGACTTCTCTAAAGCTATGCAGTCTGTTAATGAATGGTCTGAGCAGGCATTACCTAACTATTATACAAGGGCAGAACAAGAGCAGCCTTGGTATGAAAATATCTTCACTGCTAACTTCTTAGGTGATAAGTTTATCAAGAACTTAGGTTTCACAGTAGGTGCTTTCTATAGTGGTGGTGTTACTGCTGCTGGATTGAAGGTAACTAAGTTACCTCAACTCATTGGTGCTATTGCTAAGTCTTCAAAGGCTCCAGCAATAGTTAATACTGCTGTAGGTGCTACTATCTCAGCAGTAAATGAGGGCAGAATTGAAGCACTCAACAATAGTAAGGATTGGTTTGAACTTCATAAAGCACAGCTTGATGACAGCCTAAGAGAAAGGTTAAATGCAATACAGGCTGAATATGAAGCTAATGCAGGAAAGGAGCTTGTAAGAAGTGGTGTAGAGGGTAATCAATTTGTAGACCCAGCTTATGTAAAGTATCAGGATGCTATTGCAAAAGAAAGAGAAGCTTACAATGCAGTACTTGGTAAACTGAATGAGGATAGACTAAAGATGGGTAATGCAGACTTGCTTATGAATATACCTATCCTTACTGCATCTAATATAATCCAATTTGGCAAGTTATATGCTAATGGATTCAAGACTGCAAGAAAAGCTACCAATATAGTAGGTAAGGCAGGAGAATATACTGCTGGTACTACAAGATTAGGTGCTGCTACTGCAATAACAAAGGGTGCATTATCTGAAGGTACTGAGGAAATGGCACAGGGTGCTGCAAGTAGAATAGCAGGTAATTATTACTCTACTGATGTAAACAACTTCTATAAGTCAAAGACTGACCCAGAGGCTGCACAGGAGACTCTAAGTTGGACTAAATCATTTGCTGAGGGAATCAATGAGACAGTAAATGATGGCTCTGTGTGGGAAGAGTTCTTTATTGGTTCTTTGACAGGTGCATTAGGTATGCCAAGATTCAGAAGTGTAAGAAATGCACAAGGTGGTATTCAGTCTCCAATCACTATTGAGGGTGGTGCCATAAATGAATGGAGAGACTATAATGAGAAGATAGCAAGAGAGAATGAGATTGCTAACTACATGAATAGCAGGATAAACTCTCCTGAATTTAAGAACTACTATCAAGGTCTTATCAGGCATAATAAGTATCAGAATGATATGAATAGAGCTGCTGAGGAAGGTGATGAGTTCAGCTTCAAGAATGCAGAACATGCACAGCTTGTATCTGATATTGCAATGTTTGACAATGCAGGTAGAATAGAGGATTTGTACACTCTCATTGATGCAGCTTATGATACATCTGATGAGAACCTTGCATCTATTGTAGAGAATACTACAACTACTCTTGAAGATGGCTCTAAGGTAGGTCCATTTGTTGATAAGAATGGTAATCCTATGTATGCTACCCCAGAGGGCAAGCAGGAAATGATAGAGAAGTTGCAGCAGAACCATGATGAAATGACCAATACTATCAACAATTATCTGAAGATAAAAGATGAGCTTGATATTAAGACAGGTCAGCAATTATCAGATGACCAGCTTGAAGAATTGACTTGGATGAAATCTCAGATAGGTAACTGGTCTGAGAGGGCAACAGCCATGTCTGGAGAAGTAAAATCTGCAATAGGTAGTGTATTAGGTAACTTAGATTCATTCCTTAGGTTCAATGAGCAGATAAGAGATTTTGAAGGTCAAACTCATGCTGATTTAACTGATAGATACAGACAAGCAGATGAAAATGTGAGAGCTATTCAAGGTGCAATAAATACTCTTAATCTTGTAAGAAGTCAGGATGATAAGACATTGGCTCATACATTGGCAACTAATCCTAAGTTTGTAGATGGTCTTGTTAAGGAGATTAATGAGGTAGATGAGACTGTACTTAGTGCAGATGAGAAAGAAGATATTACAACTAAGCTGAATGATATTGTTAAGTTAGGTAATGCCTCAAAGACATATAATGCAAAGCTGAAAGAGTATCTTGAGAATCCTCAAAAGCAAGCAGAAGACCATGCAAGAGCTGATGAGCAAGCTGTGCAACAAGAAGCTAAGAAGAAGTCTGATGACTTGAAAGTATCTTTGAATGCTGCACAGAATTTGCAGGAGTTTAGAGGTATCATAGATACCCAAGATGATATAGAGAATAGGGATAGAGTTCTAAAAGAACTTGAGGATGAAGGTAGTGAGATGGCTAAGAACTACAGAGAAACTTCACAATACAATAATGAGGTGAGAAGAGTTCTTAATGAGTCAGATGCAGAACCACAGGTTAAACAAGATGCTATGAAGCTCCTTCAAGACCAGTTCAGTAACTCTGAAAACCTTGAACAGTTGGCTAATCCCAACTCAATTTATATCAATAATGAGAATGCCTTTGATGAAGATTCTGAGGGTGATGTTGAGTTATCTGCAACAAGATTCCAAGAGGCTCAATATGCTTTGCAGAATGCAATGTCTCAAGTAAACAATGACAATAGATTCAAGGATAGATTCTCACCTGAATATAAGAAGCCTGTAGAGAAAAGAGAGGGAACTGTGAGAGGTGATGATAGAAGAGATACTACAGGAGATAGTGGTACATCTACTACTCCTACTGTAGCAAGTAGTGAGGACTTACCTACAACAGAATTACCTGTAGGTAATATAACTGCTGAGATGGTTAATGAGGAGAATAAGAAAGCCAATGAGAGGGTAGAAACTCCACAAAGACCAAGTAGAGATACTCTTAATCAATTCTATAGACCTGCTATACCTGAACTGCACATAGAGGCAAGTAAGGAAGGAGACTTTAGACCATTTGATATTGTAGTAAGTGAGAGAGAAAAGAATCTAGACTTCTCTGGCATTTATGGTTATCTAAGAGACCAAGGAGCATTCAGATATGTAAATGAGGGTAACTTAAAGGTAGGTGATGAACTTGGCTTTATGATTGACCCTTCATTCAATGACCATACTATATTTATTATAGACAAAAGGAATGGTCAGGTAGTAGGTAGTTTGGATGAGTCTGATTACAGTGTTTCAAGATATGAGGGTCTGAAGGGTCTTGAAGAGAAGATAAGAGGTGAGTATGCTAACAGGCAGAATAAGACTGGTAAGTTCATTGCCACACCTACTACAAGAGCTTCTAAGATAATGGTAGGTAGAGTTCCTTATGGTAATATTGAAAGGAGTTTATCTGAGATACCTAATGTATCTTCAACTGATAGAAAGCCTATCTTTGGAATTGTCAAAAATGGAGTTTTGACAACTAATGGTAAGATTGATGATAGTCTTATTATCAAGCCAGTGGATATGAGCCAAAAGGAAGGTAGATTATATCTGCTTATACCTAATGGAGCTGGTAAGTATTCTCCTGCTGCTGTAAGAGTTAAGCACTTCAACAATGAAGAATTTAATCTGAATGATAGTAACATAAGTTCTACTCCTGTTGGAGAAGATATAAAGAATGCTATTGCTAAGTTATCAACTGCTACATCACAGGATGATGTATCTGCTGCTATGCAAGACTTGGCACAAGACTTGTATATGCAGGATATTATGGTTACTTGGTTTAGTAGTAGGGCAGGTGATGGTATTGTTATCAGTAAGAAGGTAAGAAAGCCAGATGGTACTTATGAGAAGGTAACTATTAATGGTAAGGAACAAATTAAAGAGGATAAGTATGATGTTTACTTCTCTTCTAAGAGTGGAGTTATTACTATAGGAAGTCTAAACTTAGAAACTGGAAAAGCAGAACTAAATGATGCTGATGACTCTAATATCTTCAAAGATACTAATGAGATATACAATGAGATACTTGGACACCTCATCAAATTCAACTTACCTGTACAGGTCAGTACAAGGAGAATAAATGAAGGTGCATACAACAATAGATTGATAAACTCTAATATCCTTACTTCAAATATTACTGAGGCTTCAGTAAGAAGCACTTGGTTTACAACTGATTACTTTGATAGTGAAGGTAACTTACATCAAGCTATAAGTCCAGCTTCTGTGGCTCCTCAGCCTAAGAGGAAAGTAGAAACTCCTGTAGGTGGTACTGAGGGTGCTATTGCAGGCACAAGAATAGTATCTGTATTCTCAAATAAGCCATACTATGTAGACTTAAAGACAAATACTATCAGAGATGACCAAGGTAGGACTGTAGAAGTTAAGAATAGACAAGACAAGAACTGATGGTGAGTTCTATTATGTACTTGAAGATGATGGTGAATATCACCAATATAGTAGAGTGCATAGTAGATTAGGTTCTAATTGGGTAGAATCTGACAAGCAGACAAAGGCTCTTGAATTAGCAAGACTTAATCTTAGCAAGTTTGTAGATAATCCTACTCAGTATGAGAATTACCTGAAATACTTGGAGAACAAGTTTAAGGTAGACTTGACTGCCTACAGAGGTAAGACTGATGCCAAGAGTAGAGATACTATTGTGAATATAGTAAGAGACAAGATGTCTGATACTAATTCACAAAGGGCACTTGATGCTGGTTCAGCAGTAGATAGTATCATTAGACAGTACTTTACTATAAGAGATGTATCTAAGATAGCAAGACCATCCAATATGTTGGAAAATGCTTTTATAGATTTGATTACTTCCCTTAATAGGATTAAGTCAAATATGGAACAAATGGGAGAAAGATTCCTTGCTGACAATATTGTATTGTTCCAGAAATATCCTGATGGTACAAGAGTTGCAGGAGAGGTTGATATTCTCTCTGTTGATAAGGATGGTAACTTTAGAATCTATGATGTAAAGACAAGTAGATACAGCTTCTATGACTTTACAGATAGATATGGTCATAAGGTTAATTACTTTACTACTCCATCTGCTACTCAAAGAATGAGTGCAAAGGATTACTATACTTTACAACTTTCTGCTTACAAGAACTTATTTGAATCTCAGTATGGTGTACCAGTTACTAAGTTGGCTGTAATGCCATTTGTATTGAGTTATGATAAGGAGAATGTATCAGCAGTACAAAGTGAAAAGGGTATTCCTATTGCATACAATCCTGCTGTTAATGTGCCTTTAGCAAGTGCAGTTAAAGTAGATAAATCTACAGAAACTCCTGCTACTCCAGCACAAGCTCAAACAGTATTACCTATCTTTGAGACTTCATTAGAGACACAGAATCCTATTGAAGATTTAACACCTGAACACAGTATGAATAATGCTGATGAGGGGGTAGGTTACTTTGAGTTGGATGGTAAGTTACATAAGGGATATGTTACACCACTTACTGTAATTGATGGGGTTGAAGTTCATGTAACTAAAGTTCCTAATATTACAAAGGGATTTGGAAGAGAAACTGAAGTAGCCCATGTAGCTTCAAACAGCTTCTATGCAGTATTCCCTAATGGTAAGACATTCCTATTCTTGAAGAATAATCCTGTGCAGGGGGGTATGACCCAATCACAAGTTGAGGATGCAATTAGGAAAGGACTTGAGGCTAAGCCTCAGAAAGTTAAGGAATTAGCATCAGAAAAGACTATATTGTTTAATCCTGATGCAGTACCTACTGTAAGTGCTACTCCTATTAAGTAAGAATGATAGAGTACAAGTAGTAAAAGGTCTTATCAAAGTATGCAGACAGGGTGCCTTAGCTTGGGGTCAGTTTGACAAAGGTGTAATTACATTATCTGACATAGCTGCTGAAGGTACTGCATACCATGAAGCATTCCATGCTGTATTTAACCTATTGCTTAGTGACACTGAAAGAGGCTCTCTGCTAAATGAATATGGAACTAAGCATCCTAGCATGGATGACTTGCAACTTGAAGAAGAATTAGCTGAAGATTTCAGAGAGTTTGTAATGCAAGGAGGAAAAGATACAAGAAGTCTAGGCAGGAAGATTCTTGATTTCTTCAAATCTTTATTCATCAAGACTAAATATTGGAAAGACTTTAGACCTTCTTCTATTTATTACTTTAGAGCTATAAATGAAGGTAAGTACTCTAATGCTAACATTAGAATCCCAACAATTAAGGAGGTAAGAAATGTTAGGTACAGAGAAGTAAGTATGGAGGATATTTCCAAGGCACTAGATGATGAGTACAATGAAGCTGTTGAAAAGGTGAGAAAGCTAAATAATCATAGGTACAATACTGAGAATGATGCAATGGCAGCCTTCAATAGGTCTGGAATCAGGAGAGAGTTATTCTATAGGATAACTAGGAGAGGAGCTAATAATGCTGTAGGACATAAAATCCAATTATTGACCAAAGAACAATTTAATGAGTATAAGGAATCTATAATGGAAAGAGAGGAAATACTTAATAGAAGAGAGGTAGAAAATTGGTACTTTGAGTCTTTAGCTCCAAATGTCCAAATGGCATTATTAGATAAAGGTTGGACAGAAGAGAAGTTTGATTCAATCTCTCAAGAGGAAAGAGACCAAGCTGTCAAGTGTATAGCCTTTTAATCAGTAGGATGAAATTTTTTATAAGGGCGAGGTTAATCACCTTGCCCTTTTTATTTTGTAGGAAATAAAAAAAAATAAGGGGAGGAGTAGGACTTAACCTACTCACTCCCCTTTCCTATATTATGGCACTTATTGCTTAAAGAATGGTGTGACTTCCTCAGGATGCAAACCTCTATAAATAGTTTTGTTCATTGGAATAAGTGGAGATTCAAAGAATAGTCTTGTTGCCTTAGACTCTCCTTCATATCTTCCTGACTGTATCAAAGCATCTTCTCCAGCAAATACTTCATAATTAAATGGATTCATAAGTCCAATTAAATCAAGAGTATTCTCAAGAGTATTAATGCCAGCAGCAGGAGACTTCATAATCTTCAATCCTTCTCCAATCATCTGAGGTCCAGGAATCAATGAACCTAATTCAGTGTATAATTTTCTTGCCTGATATTCTGCCATCTTAGCCAACCAAGGTCTATCCTTATCATCTGACCAATCCATAAGACCAAGTACAAGTGCTACTGCCAAGAAGTGCCCTACCTCAGTTGCAGCTCTTTTGATATTTGCTTTCTCAGTCTTGGAAAGTTGGTTCCAATTTGCAGCTAATGCAAACTGACCTTCTTTCAATTCCTTAGCAAGCTGCATCAAGAACCTACCTGTGGTATTATAGTAACCTTCTATCCATGTTTGCAAGTCATAGTTATATGTGGCAGACTTAAATCTTCTGTTCAAAGATGGCTTAATCCACTTTCTAAACATAACACCCATTCTACCTACAGCTAACCTTTGTACTGCACTTCTGTCAGCCTTATTGTAAATACCATGCATTCTCTGATTTATAGCAGCAGACTTTCTACTGAATGCTATAATATCATCTCTTGTAAATGCAGACCCATCCTCCTTAGTATAACCTTGCTTTAGCTGTAACTTAGCACCTAATTTCTTGTTATTCTTATCAATAGGAACTACTTCCATAGCATCCCATAGAGACACTATTTTACCATCAGGAGCTTTCATTTTGTAAGCATCTGCAAGTGCTAATGAAGTTCTATTCTGCATCCAATGTTCACCAGCATTATTCATAAAGAATAAAGCAGAAGTACCAAACATTCTACTGAACCAAGTCTTTCTGTCAAAGTTTACTTCCCTAACATCAGTCTCATACTTCTGCATTACATTGAATAATTCATCCCACAAAGCAAGTTTGCTTGTCTTGACTCTATTACCAATCTCTGCAAGAAATTCAGGTAATGCTTGACCATAGTTTCTATCAGCCCTTAGAGTATTAGATTCATTAAAGAACTTTCCAGAGAAAGATTCAATCCTCATCATAACTCCACCAGTAGCCACATTGGAAATACCTGATAGCACATTGACAGCTAATGTATTAAGAGAAGTCATCCTATTAACAAAGTTAGCCACCTTTCCTTTATCAATTTTAGTATTACCAAATGTACCTTCATCAGCCATATATCTACCATAGACTTGCATCTCAAAGAAGTCATTTAGTCTTTGCATGAATCTTGTTTCATCACCAGACTTAGTGAGAGTAGATTCTACTCTTCTACCTACAGACTTAAATTTCTCAACCAATGGTTTACCACCTCTTGTCTGTATAATTTCCCTCTCCTTTAGCATATCCCTACCAAGCTCAAGAACATCAATTACTTTATTCATTTCATTGAAGTCATTAGCCATAGCTGCATAAGCTGTGAGAGTAGATGCTATATCAGTAGATAGGTCATTAGGGCTTTCACCTTCTTTCATCTTGGTATAGTAGATAGGAAGTACTTGTACCTCTTTACCTTCAAAGTCCTTTACTGCAGCCCTATCTCCAAACTCAGTGTCATCTGTCCTTCTAATAAATTGGTCTTTAACAGCTTCCCATACTTGTGTACTACCTGACTTTACACCATCAGATGCCTTTACTCTTTCAAGCAAATCCTTTCTGATTTTAACTGCATTAGTTAAGGTAGTGTACTTGTCAGGAAGGTATGAATCCAGCTTAGCTTTTATCTCCATAACCTTGTTGTAGTATTCTTTCTGGGCAGGATTCAAGTTCTGATAAGCCTTATTGCCATAGATTGATACTTTAGGTTGATTCTTTCCATTGACTACTTCCATATTAGCATCAAACCAAGCTTGTCTCTCCTTTCTGTACTTCTCTGCATTATCTCCCACAGGATTCTTGCCATACTTCTCATTAAGAGACTTGAACATTTCCCTGACTTTCTCCATGAATAGACCTTGGCTAATCTCAGAGATATAATTACCTGTAAGATTACCTTTACTGTCTCTTTCAAACATCCAATCAGTGCTCCTAACTCCAGCTTGCTCTAACTTAATGGTAGCAGCTTGAAGCTCCTTCATAACATTGATAGTCTCCAACCTTGCATTTTCTTTACTCTTCTTGACAGCTTGGTCCATAACTTTCAGCATATAATCTGAAGAGTCTGCCATAGAATCAAGCCATCTGTCAAAGAAAGATATGTCCCTGTCAGCTACCTTAACCAGGTCTTCAGCAGTCATAGTCTTACCCTTGAACTTACCAAAAGGAACAGTTATACTCTCTCCTACAAAAGGTTTAATGAAATCAACAAAGAGAGGCATTGCCACATTGTTGTATCTGACAAACAAGTCTCCAAGTAATGTAGTTGTATTGTCCAATACTACCCTTACTCTCTGACCATACCTATTGTCTGCATACTTCTCTTCATCAATAAGAACCTTCCTAATATCATCAGTAATATGCTTGTAACTATACAAGTAGTTTCTGACATCTCTTAGTACTCTGGCTTTTTCATTAACATTAGTAGCAGGTGTATTCTGTAGCATAGTAAGTCTGTCACTTACCTTAGTCAATTCTTCAAGAGCATTCTCTACAAAAGTATAAATACCCTCAATCTCATTGTTATCAGCTAATTCAATATCCAATCTATCAATGAGTAACCTTTGATTAGCACTAAACTGGCTATTAGGATTTCTCTTTTCATAAATCTTCAATCTCTTCAACTCATTCTCAATGATTCCTTGAAGTAACTTCTTATCTCTTGCCACTCTCTCTGAGGTACTGTAAAATACTCCACTTGAAGCTATATTGCTAACATCAATAGCCTCATCCATGCTGCCATTAAGTATTTGCTGTGCTAAAGAACCAAAGTTCTTGTCAGCCTCCTTCATGGCTCTTTGTATAGGACTTGCACTAATATTCTTAAAGAAACTCTTAACTGCTTGGATTACTCTTTGCAGTAGATTCTTATAAGGAGCAGATGGGATATTCTCACCTTGAAGAAGATGCTTTGCAAGTAGTTTACCCGCAGCTTCTTTTGCCAACTTAATCTTATCACTATGATATAAAGTATCATAGGTATCATAATCCTCACCTATAATTTCTCTTGCCAGTCCATTGGAAGATATATTATTGATAAGTCTTGTGATGAGTGGATTATCCCCCATAGCTTCAATGGCAAAGTGTGCAAATTCCTCAGGAAGTGCTCTTTCACCTTGAATACCATTAGCAAGCCTAATCATTTCAACAAGACCACTTGCTGCATTTCTTGCAACATCAAAATCAGTTACACCATGAATACCCATTCTCTTTTCAAGGTCAGTCAGAGCACCAATCCCTATTCCATGAGACTCAAGAATACCCCTCAACCTATTATTAAGGTTTTCATTGTATTCCATCTTATCTGCATTAACAGAGTTAAGCCTGTTTCTTTTCTCAACCTTTATTCCAATGAATATCCTTGGAGATTCAGTGTCTTGTATCTTGATTATATTAGCCACATAATCATCTCTAAACTCAGAGTTTTGATTAAAAGCTATAGCCCTTTGTTTCAACATTTGATAGTTTACATCACTATTGATATACAGGGCAGGTCTATCCATTCCTTTCTTATAGTACCCAATCTCCCTATTAAGTCTCTCAAGTACCTTAGCTTCTGGAATGACTTTACTGAGATTAGTCTGCTTTAACAAACTCCTCAATGTAGGTTCATTGTTTTCATCAAGTGCCAGTCTTGGCACCCAATCTCTTATAAAAGAGTCAGCTTTTGTGATAAGATATAGTCTTGTAGCCTCACTTCTATTGTTTGAAGTGAAGGACAGCAAGTCCTTAAATAACTTGCTGTCCACTATTTGACCATTCTTATTTCTTACCTTTGGAATAATTGCACAACTTTTTGCCATATTTATAAACTCTTCATTGTTGTAACACCACAAATACTATCACCATTCTCATCCTTATATTCAGTATTAGGCTGAATAGAAGTTACATCATCAATCTTAGGAGCAGATGTATCAAGAGGAGCACCATATACCTGTTGGAAAGCCTCTGCATCAACTTGTGGAATAGAATCCCAATAGTCTTGAGGCATAGAATCATAATCTATCTCAGCATCTCCAGTATCAAATCTTGATAATGTATCAGCATAAGGGTCATAATCCTTCTTGTTCTTAGCAATTACAGTTTCCATCTCTTCTACATCCTTACCATATTCATACTCAATGAAGCTATTCTTGTAACCTAATGATTCAATTCTCTGATAAGTTGCAACATTAGTTTGGTCAGTACTTACTGAAGCTAACTTGTAATAGACATAATTTCCTCTGATTCTCTTACCTATATACTTAAAGAAGTCATAAGCAGGACCATCAGGAGTATCTATCCTTTTCTTGATAACTTTCTTATCCCCAAAGGTAGCATTATCATCAATCACAAATGTAACTTCATTATCCTCTCCTATGAACTGGACAGAGGCTGTGTCAGGAATTTCAGGAACCAACTTTCTGTTATCCAAGTGGTTATAGACATACTGGTCTACAAATTGACTATAGTCATCACTTGATGACAAGAGAGTTCTCAATGTACTTATGTATTCTGGGATAGCATTTCTTACTGCCACAGGTGCCAAATGGATAAAGGTTGAAGGTCCAAATGCAAAGCCATTCCTATAATAGCTGTATCTGAATAAGTTAAGAGCAAGTTTCTGAGCTTCTGGGTTACTCATATACAATAGAGATGCCCAATCTCTCATATATCTTTCTCTTAAAGTAGGACTTAACTGACCAACATTCTTAAACACTACTGTGTCTACAGGATTACTGTCATTTGCCCTGATTACCTTGAGTCTCTTAATAAATTCAAGGTCAGCTATATCCTCATTATCTGTAACCACTCTCTTGAAGTATTCAGGGAAGTTATTGATGAAATCTTTCCTCTTATCAGAGGAAGTCACAATAATATCACCTACTTCTGAGTCAGGGTTTACAATCAATTCAGAACCAAAGAATCCATTCTTTGACATGATATAGGCAAGCAGGTCATTATAAATACTATTCATAGTCTTTACATTCAACTTACCAGTCTTTGTCATGTCTCTAAGGTCATCAATTACAGTTCTGAATGATTCAGTATATTGAGGGAAGTAAGACCCTAACATTTCTTCTGTTTTTTGTAAGCCAAGAGTGTAGAAAGCCTGTAAGAAGGGAAGAGGGGCTGACAATAATCTTTCTCTTAGAGTGTTAGTGTCAGGATTGTCTGATAACAGACCATCAAGTATTACATTGGCATTCTTTAGTGGGAACTTGTCATTATTCTCTATTTGGTCTAACAGGTCTTTCACTTTCTGCATCTTCAACTCTGTATCTGCAATAGTAGGACCAGCAGCACCTCCTTGAGTATCAGACCTTGTAGCCTGTACTAATTGCCCTAAAGCATCAGCAGAGTTCATAATTCTCTTGAACAAATATCCAACTGCAACTTGTTTCTGATAGAACTCAATCTTTCTGAAATCAGAAGTCTGAGACCTGTCAGTAACAGCTTCCTTAGCAAGCATTATGTTATCTGCAAGCTCTTCAATGTAGAAGCTATTATTCTTGTAGTTATCATAAGTCAAGTCATTATTAAGAGCAGCCTTCTCCTTATACTTATCCAATACTTCATCAATGATGGTATCCTTACCTTTACCTTCTCTACTCTCTCTAAAATAGGTCTGAGTAATCTCTTGAACTATAGGCTGCATCATTAGCAGACCTATCTCAATAGGATTATAACCTAATCTTGAAAGAAGCATAGAAGCATCAGCAGTGAAAGTATTCTGATTAAGTGCTGCAAGCACAGGGTCTTTAACATTATCCACAGAAGCAGCCAAGAATCCAGCATTATTCTTTGAGATAAATTCCTTGTCACCATTCATAATATCATGTAAAGATGTAAGTCTCTTTCCATTCAATACAAATGAGCCATTTTCTTCATCCAAAGCTAACTGAGTATGTTGCATCAAAGCATGGTTTGCATTATGGTTGGCATAAATACCAATCAACTTAGCACCAGTCATGTTTTGTTGATGTAACATTACTTGAGTTCTTGGTGATAATGGGTCCATTTTGACCTTTGTTTTCTCTGCCAACTTATCAAGAGTATCAAGGTCTAAGTCAAATAGGTATGAAGCAATAGACTTAGGATAAGACTTTCCACCTTTCTGTACAGTCTTATTAAGTTCTATACCCATATCCTTTAATGCTTGAGCCAAGTCACTCTCATAAGAATCATTGAGAATAGTCATTATTCTTGCAGACTTCTTCTGATAATCAAAACCACCTGGGTTAAGAATCTTTGAAGCTGTATCTGCATTAGTCAAGACTCCATACATCATATCTATCAGCAAGTTATTTCTTGCCTCAAGACTGTTCTCCTGTGGAGACTTATTGAAGTCATACTTTACCTTACTTATAATAGGCTTGGCAAGTCTGTACTTCTCCTTATTCTCCTTGAACCATTCCTTAAAGTCATCAGTATCTGCATTGAGAATATCTTCTGCCAACTGGCTATGAGTGAATTGTGACAATACTTGATTGAATAAGCTATTCATTCTTGCATAGTCTTCTCTTGCCTGTCTCATATCATACTTCTTAACTCTGAACTCAGGTAACATGATATACATCTTATCCACATCAAAGTCAGAACCTGATAGAGTAGTAATCTCAGCAGGAAGCATGATTGCAGAACCATTCTGTTGAGGAAGGAATCCCTTAATATACAGAGGAGCCATTGAGTATTTATCCTCTGTTGGAACTCTATATCCAATCAACTTTCTCAAATCCTCAGGAAGTTTAGTTACATCAAGCTGGTGAGTATTTGGGTCCATAAGAGGTTCATAGAACTCTCTACTATATGCAGGCATATAGCACTCAAGATACTTAATCCTCTTGTTGGCACCTTCACCTTCAAACACTACATGAAGTTCATCAGTCAAGCCATAATCAGATACCTGAATTAAAGCTCCTCCTCTAATCTTCTGTTTAGTAATTCTACTCTTGATTACACTATTAAGAAGTGTCTGTACTCTTTGAGATTGTACAGGGTCAAAGAGAGGTATATTGAAGTTATTGTTCTCATCAAGAGTACAAGCCCTCATCATATCCATACCATATCTTTGATTACCTCTTATCTCTTCAAGTAAGATTTCTTCTACTTTCTTTGGGTCTTTGAATATCTTATCTACATCAGCAAATGCTTGAAGAATATTCTCAGTATTGATGGCATTATACAGGTCAAGCCACTCTTTCTTAGTCATCTTCTTACCATTAACCTCAATGATTGTGTCATCAGAGATGTCAGCAGTAATTAGCTTTCTAATCTGAGTACCTACCAACTGAACAGCATCAATAGCATGTTCAGGAGTTGCAGTCTGAATACCATAATCTTCATAAGACACCTTATGTACCACATTAGGATTCTCATTACCAAATCCAATACCTGTGGTATCTTTAAGTCTTTGGATTACATCAGCCTCTGTATTAACATCATTCAAATCTATTACACCTTGTTTTCCAACCTTAGTAGTAGATTCAAACTGAACTACATCAATCTGATTATCCTCCATAAACTTATTTATGGCTTTCAGCTTGCCTGACCTTCCTAAAAGACCAGCAATTAGTTCGTGCATAGCAAGTAATAGGAACTCTGAGTTCTTATGCTGTACAGGAGTCTTAATTCCAGTATGACCTTCAATGCCACTGTTATTATTGACTTGTGTATAAACATAAGGCTTCTTAGTCTGCCAAATGATATTGAAGTCTTTAATATTCCAATCTCCATTCTTGAAGTTGTTATATGCCTGCTCCATATCATCTGTCCACTGACCTGACATGCCAAGTATTGCCCTATAAGAACTCAAACTTCTATATGCCTGAGCATCTGCTACATTCACATTTCTAAACTTGCTGATGATATTATCTCTGTCTATCTTGGTCATTTCATTTCTTCTAACCCTTTCATCAAGTACAGTCTTGATGTCTTCAAGTACAGAAGATACTATCTCATCATCCTTCAAGTAGATGGTTCTTTCCCAATCTCTACCAATTCTCTCACCTTTATAAGTAGCCTTAGTATTCAGTCTGAGAGCAGGAGCATGAACCTCCTTATATCTCTTCTGAAAGTCCTCAAGGTTCTTATAGAAGGCAAGGTCAGTAGTAGTAAGCTGGATAATTTGTGAAGTAGCTAACTTACTGTTCCAATAGTATTCTCTAAGTGCATCCTTAGCATTATTCTTAACAAATAGGCTTCTTGAGATTGACTGAGCATCTTTCAATTCCATCTCACCTCTTGTTGCCTTATCTGTCAGCAAATTCTTAATCTGCTCCATCAGGTTATTGGCTTCCCTACTATCAAAAGCACTATTATTGTTATAGGCTCTAAGCATCAGTTCCATATTGGTATTCCACAATGAACCTAAGGCATCTTTAGCCTTGATAAGTGCTTTTGCAGTTATTGCATTCTGCTTGGATTGACCCTCAAAGGGTAAATACTTGTACTTACCATTAGGAAGCTCATCCAAAAGTCCTACCCTCATCCAATCTCTGTAGGTCTGTTCAAAACCATCTTCCATCATGTCATTAAGAGTAGTTCTTAGAAAGTTCCTAAGTTCAGCACCAGTACCCTTGGATTTAAGTCTGCTTAGCCTATCAATGAATGTCTCTCCATTGTCATATCTGAGGTTGTTAAGTGCAGGAAGGAACTTAAATTCTGCACCTCCCATACTCTTTATACTACCATCTTTCTTTCTGACAATATCATAGTTGGCAATAGGTTCTACACTCTTATCTCCACTCTGGTAAGCCTCATCTCTTTCCCTAACCAGCATAATTCTGTCATACTCTTGATTAACCAAGTCTACTAACTTGTCAAGAATAACATCATCATAGGTTCTCTTCTTACCATTTTCATCAAGCACATCACCTGTTGTGTACTTTCTGAATCTGATAAACTCAGCAGAGGGGCTATCTGAGAGAGTAGGAACATGATACCAAGCATACTTTATACTTGACTTTGCAGAATCAGGGTCTCCCCAATACTCTGTAAGAAGAGCCAAAGTATAATCCAAATCATCCCAATTAGTATAGTCTACCTTATCAGAGTTCAATACTACTTTATGGTTAAGACCTCTTCTCAATTCATCAGACTCTGCAAGCTGTCTTAGCCAGTCATTTCTCCAATGACCATCCTTAAAGAACCACTCATAGTCTTTGAACTCAGTCTGCATAAACTGTTCAAATCTCTCCTTGTCATTCATAACATTCTTGAGATTCTTAATAAGTTTACCTAAGTAGTTAGGAGTAACATGAGAATAATAAGACTTATCATTCTCTCTGACACTACTTTCAATAGCATTTTCAGTAACTTCTGCCATCATACTTGCAATCATATTGTAAGCAGAGTCAAAAGTATTGATAAGGTCTCCTCTCTTCTCAGTACCATCCTCCCTTGTCTCAGACTTGACTTCACCTTTCTTAATACCACTGAATATAACATTCAATTGTGGTAAAAGAAGCATGATTGGGTCAGTAAATGTGATACCTGGAGCTGTCTTTATATCTGTTAATGTAGTTTTCAATACAGAAGGATTGGCATCAATACCTAACATATGAAACAACTTCATTATGGTATTCCATACATCTTCTCTCTCCAAGAGTTGAAGTCTGGATTCTGTATCAAGGTTCTGGAACATATTGTTCAATGTCTCAGTCCATTGTAAACCTTTAGCTGCATTATCCTTGTTTATTTCCCCATTCTTCTCATATACACTATCATCATCAAGCTGTACTCCATTCTCATAGTTATCTCTCCAAGCATCAAGGAGGTAATACACACCTTCAGGCTTATTGATGGCAATAGTTTCCATCTTGAAAGTACCATCAGGCATCATCTTCTTCTTTTGAATCCAGTAAGGCATAAAGTCCTTCCTGAAGTCTTGGTAGAATTGAGAGAACAAAGTCTCATCACCTTGAAGTAACTTGGTTACTTGCTTAACCCAAGGCTTGATTCTTTGCAAATCCTGCATCAAAGGAAGCATATCATCAGAGTTAATCATGTTCCTTAACTTGTCAATGAAAGTAGCATGAACATAGTCAGCATCAAGGTATCTTGTGAAACCTAAATCATCCTTTTCATACTTACCTTTATAGTCAAGTTTAGGTACTTGTCTGATTACTTTTCTTACAGCTTGTGACAGAGACTCATGTGAACTTACCTGTCTGAAATTAGTCATCCATCCATCCTTATAAGCCTCTTCTTGTCTCCAATCCTCTGCTTCATTATCTACCTCACTGTTACCATCAGGGTCATCATCATTGAGGTTTGCATCAGCAGGTGCAATGTAGTTGGGGTCTATCCTAATACCCTCAGTCATTACAAGCAAAGTACTTGCTTCCTCAGCAAGAGCCTTATAGACATAAGGGTCATCAACTATCTTCTTATACTCCTGATTCTTATAAGCAGCTTTCTTCTTGGCAGCTTCTAATTTCTGCTCATCAGAGAACTTATCTGCACCTCTCATAGAATTGATTGCATTAAGTTCTTGCTGTATTCTGCCCTCTTCTGTATCTTGTACATAAGAATTGAAGATGTTAGCTACTCTCTTGAATATACCAGCAGGAGTGTATTTCTTTATAGCAGAGAATCTATCCAAGCTATTAAGTTCAGCCTGTAATTCTTCCTTCTCCACACCACTGGCATCATCAATTCTTCTCTTCAAAGAATCAGTCATTTCCTGCAAGGCATTATCAACTTCATTACTGAAGAATCTTGCAATAAGTGTCACTCTATCTCTTCTTGTTCTTGGGTCAAAGAGTAGGTCCACCTTTTGCTGCTCCTCAACAGAAGTAATCCTTGGAGTATTAAAAGAACTGCTAAGTGCCTCATCAAGCTGTTCAGTAGCCTCACTACTTCTCAGCTCCTTAATAAAATCATTGAGTTCACTACCTAATGGAATATCCTCAATAGACTTATTATTCTTTTCCTGCCACAGTCCAACCAAGTTAAGTATTGATTGCTCTGTTTCATTAGGAAACTTCTTAGCTAATTCTCTAATTTCTGGTGTTATAATTAAACAACTCATATAATTAAAAGTACTATTTGTGCAAAGGTAAGGAATTTAATTGTAATACACAAGGTATTATGGGAAAAAGTTAAGGAGGAATAAGTGATTAACTTACTCCTCCTTATAAGATTACTCAACAATGTACTCAAATAAGCTTTTCTATATTAGACATAAATGTTTCAGCCTCTTGCTTAGTAACACCAATAGTTTTGATGTCTTCCTACAATGCAGCAATTTGAGATTCCTTCTTTGCAATCTCTGACTCCATTTCTGCATGGAGATTACTTGCATTCTCATGTGCAATCTTAAACATAGACTTAATGCTTGCCATTCTTTCACTGAAAGAAGGTGTAGCTACAACTGATTTCTTCATACCAAAAGCTATACTTTTTTTTTATTGGCTGTCATATCCATATCATTTGTTGCACCTTGGGGCAGCTCATTCCTCGAAGATACATTATACTCATCTAAGATGGCTCTTCTATCTCCCCTTTGAGTATGAACAAACTTTTCACAGCCTTCATGATGTCTTACCAAGTGTGCAGTAACCCACTGCATAATACCAGCCCAAGTCCACTCATACTCAAGCAGTCTGATAGGACTATGCTCAGCTAAAAGCATCTTAGCTTCCCAAGATTTAGAGGGTTCTTTATCTAAAGGTGCTTTGCCTATGGTTCTCCTTGCTGCATTTAATGCTCTCTTCCAAAGAGTAACCATTTCCATTCTGATAATTTTACTCATTGCAGAACTCTTTTAATTCTTGAACACCTAACAGACCACTATGCCTTTTTACAACATTTCCCTCATCATCTACTAAGATGAAAGTAGGCACTGTTCTTACCTCATACTTGGCTACAACATCATAGCCCTCTACAGATTGAACATCTATACTTTCATGTGGAATACCTGCAAGCTGAAGATTACTCTCCAGTACTTTACAGGGTCCACAAGTTCTTGAATAAATCTTTAATACTTTCATTATACTTCTTTAAGTTCAGTATGTTTACCACAATTCTCACACCAACATTCAGCATTATCAGTTATGTATACACCATTATCATTGAAATAATACATTTTTTTGTACTTGTCCAGAGTATTTCTCTGTGACAGAGCCTATATCATTCAATTGAAAATTAAGTACATAGTCACTGACTGCTCCACTCAACTGTCCATTAGAAGAGAATGCAAGGGAGGCACCATTTAATGCCTCATCCTTGTTAAATTCTACTAATTGAATCTTAGTTGCTGTTGCCATATTATTCCTCTATAACTTCAAAGTCATCAACATTCCAGCCCTTTAAGTCAAAGATAGCATTAACTTCTTTCTTTGATTTAGGAGCTATATAATCCCAAGCCTTTTGAGGTAATACAATCTGCTCTTCAACTGCACCTTTAAGGTCACAGTTTGAGTAGTCTATATCCTCAAAATATTCACCATCTTCATCCTTTCCAGAGTCAGTAATCTCATAGTCAGATACCTTAATCTTTACAGTTTTACTAAGGGTGACACTTACTGTGACCTCAATTTCCCTTTCAGGATTGTCAGCCTGATTCCAAGGTGCATTAGGGCCATGTTCTGCCCCTGGGGGATAATATCCACTTTCAGTCATTTCTTTTTAATGTCTGTTACCAAGTTATTCTCTTTAATCAGTCTACGAGCAATTACACATTCAAGATTCTTAGGTATGCTGATATGCCTTCCCTTATCATTCACATAGATAGCATGGTCTCCATTATGTCTGTCATAATAGAAACCATTGAACTCTACTATCTTTATGAACTCTCTTGATGTATATTGTTTCATACTATACTTTCAGAATGTCTTTATACTTCTCATAAGTCTTCCTTATGACCTCTTCCCCTATTGGATTAGGTCTCTTTGAATCTCTCTCTATACAGTCTTGAAGAGGTATGAAGAAATCCTTAATTTCCAATTCATACTTAGGTCCTATTACAGTGGGAGCATATTCATTAGCATTATTCCAATCATTAAGTACTCTTTCATAGTACTCCAACTCCTTTGGATTAAGATTCATATTGTCAATAACAATATCAAATCTATAAGACATAGCTTTCCACAAGAATAAATCCTTTAAGTCTTTTACAAGACCTTCTCTACTGGGAACCCAATACTTACCTAACATATTTCTGATGTCATCATTGTTGAACCTTACTCTATGTTCAGGGTCTTCAAGCACCCATTGTTTAGCCCATGTAGTTTTACCACTACCTTGAATACCTCGGCATAAAATTATCTTTGGCATATCACTTGCTTTTACTGACTACAGAGTTCAAAACTAACAAAGCATCCCTAAGAGTCTTCTTTTGAGTAGGAGTGCAGTTACTCAATTCACCATACTCCTGTTCAAAAAGATATGACCTTAGATGGTTAGATAGTTTCAGAGTCTCTTTAGCCTTTGTTTTAACACTAACTTTAATTCCACTCATCTTTCTACCCTCCCATGATAAATCTTAGAGTGTTATACCTCACCTTCCAGTTGCTTTATCCTGTCATTGATATACCATATAGCCTTCTTCAAATCCTCAATTTCCTTCTGATTATCTGTAAGGCTTGCATCTTTCTTGAGACCAGCTCTCCAAAGATACTTAATGGCATTACCAATGGAAAAAGGATAGTGCCTTGTAATCTCAATACACTCTATACCACTTGGATGGGAGGTATAATGTTCAGGATGATTGACATTATCAGAATTATTAATAGCTATAGAGAAGTTATTCTTAACAAGGTCATTGCATAGCATGTGCTTACTATTATTATCACCAATTGTAGTTATACCACAGTCTCTATTATAAAATCCTTCCACAATGCACTTTTTCCCCTTAGTAAAACCAACCAATGTATTAGAGTCACACATCAAAATATCCCCTATTTTAAGATTCTTAGGATTTATTTTTCTTTCCATTCTTCCAATCATTTAATTTAACAAACTTATCAAAGAAATCTTTCTTCTCTCTGACATACAAATGTTTACTGTCATAATCCTGATAGATTAGTGCATCAAACCACTGTCCAGATGCAGGACATTTAAGCCTACATCTGAATAGTGGTAGATATTGATGACCATTCTTAGGATATATGTACAGTTTCTCTCTTATCTCCTT
>PPYE01643576.1_pt1 | contig 36947 bp, 27 predicted proteins | sample 1559881 | NCBI WGS metagenome assembly PPYE01 (sample SAMN08240022, study PRJNA423297) | Human gut metagenome, whole genome shotgun sequencing project.
AGATATTCTGCATGTTTCAGGTATTTTCTGCGTCATGTATACGTCTTTTTGACAGATTATCTGACTTAGGTGTGTTTTGCACTGCCTCCTATTTCTTATGTCCAAGAAATGGGAGGCAGTTCAGTGTCGAGCGCTGTGCAATCGCTTAAGGTTTTAACCTCGCTTTGGCTATGCAGTCCGTTTAGTTTTCAGCCTTCTTGATCTTCTCGCCAAGCTTCTTGTCAATGACGACGTAGAGGTAACCCAAGGCAACAAAAATAACAATCAAAATCACAATGGTCAGAGCAACCGTTGGAACTCCCAACTTGTCAAAGTCCATAAATCCATAAGGCCAGCGAGACTTCTCTTTAATCTGCACGCCAAAGCCCAGAACCAAGACAATGATGTACGCAAAATACGTGAGCGGGTACAAAGGCCAAATCAGAGGCTCTTTAAAGCTCATGGTTGGTTTCTCGTCAAAGAGCAGCCAGTCCAAAACGGCGCAGATTGGGGTCACATCGTGCAGGATAAAATTGTTGAACTTAAAGACGCCATTTACAAAAACCTCACCGTGGTCAAGCAGGAAGTAAGCTACCAGGCCAGTTACGGTAATGCCCAGCATAAGCGTGTGTTTGACCGTTGGCATCCATGGCTTCTGAGCGGTCTCGGGATGCTTGTAAGCCTGGTACAGCGCGCCCCAGAAATAGGCAACAAGCAGCAGGTTAGAGATGTTGGTGAAGTAATACAAGAAAGAAACGCGGAAGTTCATTCGGAAGACGCCCGCAGAATCACACAGTACAAAGGTGCCAATCACAGCAATAAATAGCTTAAAAATAAATGACGCTTTCTTAGATTTAATCAACGCAGTACCTCCTTCTGTAAAGCGAGAGGTCACTGTAAACCTACCGCGCCGCGTCAAAAATACGTAATTCTCAGAGTTAACAGTTATGTTTCAAATGAAAAAGATTCAAAAAAATGCGGTCTTCTCACTTTTGTGGCGAGAAGACCGTGGAGTTGTGAGAAGGATCTGGAGTTGCTGTCTTTATCAGCGCAAGCCTAAGACATGTACAACAGCAAACCTTTGTCATCTACCAGCGCTTAATTACTGCAACGCATGCTTGATGACAAGAATTGGGTGGTGCAGTAAAAGTCGTGGACCTGAAGATTTCATGACCTCTTTGACTCGAGCTCGCATCTCTTTGTTGTAGCAATGCGATATGCATTTTGAGCAAAACGTCTTTGTCTCAATATGAGGACAGCGATCTACACGCGTATGTGCATATTTCTCCAGCTCAGCGCACTCTTCGCACAGAGGCTCATGAGCTTTGGTGTGGTGGTGCTTCTCGCAATAGAAGCGAATCATGAGCGAAATAAGATCTTTTTCTTTTTGACGTTTCTGCGCAATTTCTTCAGGTGTCATCAGCTCACTCGTCCCCCATCAACGGTGTAAACAACATCTGCAATTCCCATGGTAGATGCCCTGTGAGAGACAAGAACCACGGATTTACGCTCAGTTTCTTTATCAAGTGAGCGCAAGATAATTGCCTCGTTCAAGCTGTCCAGATTACTAGTTGGCTCATCAAGCAGCATGAGTGGCGCGTCATGCAAGAAAGCGCGAGCAAGGCCAATGCGCTGGCGCTCTCCGCCAGAAAGTGAGTCGCCAAGCTCTGCAACAGGCGTATCGTAGCCCTGAGGCAGCGTGGAAATGTACTCGTGAATTGAAGCCTTCTTGCATGCCTCAATAATCTCTTCATCTGTTGCATCAAGCTTTGCAATGCGGAGATTGTTCTTAATGGAATCGTGATACAGATGCGTATCCTGCGTCATGTAGCTCTCAAGATCACGCAGGTTAGAGGTATTAACCTGCTCCAAAGGGGTTCCAGAAATTTCAATGGCACCAGGTGTTGCTGGCCAAAAATGCATCAAAAGTTTTAGCAGCGTAGACTTGCCTGAGCCGCTCTTTCCCACAATTCCCACGATCTTATCGGTAGGAATATCCACGGAAATGTTGTCCAGAATTTGCTCGTTATCGTACGCAAATGAGAGCTCAGAGACATGCACGCCTTCATAGGAGATGTCTTTTTGGTCCACTACGTCTTCAACCAGGGGTTTCTCGTCCAGAATATCCAAAACACGATTACCCGCAGCAAACGTACTGGTCAGGGTTGTACCAAGTGCTGCCAAAGCCACAACAGGCCCAAACGAACTCATCAATGCAATGGTGACAATGAAAGCTTCATTCATAAAAATCTGCTGGTGATAGGCCATGTAGAACGAACTAAAGAACATGACAAGGCCGGAGAGCAAAATAACCGTTGACGTGACGGCATCATTGACACCAAATGCCTTCTTAACTGCCTGTTGTCTGTCACTTAACTGGTCAGCTAGTTGACTTGTTTCCTCAATCATCTGCTTGCCGGTGTTGTATTGCAGAATCTCGTCAAGACCACGCAGGTTATCAAGGGTAGCCGTCGAGAGCTTACCAGCAAGATCTCTTGCCTCAGCAGAGTCCTGCTCGGAGCGCTTAGACATAGCAAGCGGAATAGCCACGCCAACTATCAGGTAAGAGACAAATGCAATAGCGCCTAAAATCCAGTTGGAAGTACTTGCAATAAACCACACCATAACAATGCAGAACACAACCGCAATGCAGATGGGCGAGATAGTATGAGCGTAAAAGACCTCGAGCAGCTCAATGTCAGAGGTAATAACGCTCATCAGGTTGCCTTTATTCTTGACCTCAAGCTTTGCTGGAGCAAGCTTTCTAAGCGCCGTAAATACGCGGTCTCTAATTAGTGCAAGCAGCTTAAACGCAATAAAGTGATTGCATTCCTGCTCAGCGTAGCGCAGCAAGCCGCGAACCAGCGCAAACAAAAACATGCCTCCAAAGAGCAGCACCATAGGGGAAGATGAAGCAAAGCCCATAGCGCTGAGCAGCGCATATGCTCCAAAAATGCTAATGAACGTGGCGGCAAGGTTGCCTAAAACACCCATCAAAATTGCAAGTATCATAAAGCCAGCCAGAGGGCGCACCAGTCCCACCAGTCTCAGCATAATAGTGAGCGCGCTACGGCGAGAAGTACGTGCAGTTGTGGCGTTGTTCTTAACTTCTGTCTTCATTACGCCTCAACTCCTTTCACATAATTCTCAAGCTCGGTCTGGGCCTGCGTCATTCGCTTGTACTCGTCATTTGTTGCAAGCAACTCTTGGTGTGTACCGCTTCCAACAACGCGACCACGTTGCATAACAACAATCTGATCGGCGTTTTTAACGTTTACCAGTCGATGTGAAATTACCAGCACCATCTTCGTCTGAGCAAGCTGGTGAACCTGCTGCATAATAACGTCTTCACTCTCGACATCAATGTTTGAAGTAGCTTCGTCAAAGATGTACATCTGGCTATTGTGAAGCAGTGCTCGAGCAAGTGCCAACCTCTGGCGCTGTCCACCTGACAAGTTGGAGCCCTTCTCGGCAACTGGAGCGTCAAGTCCACCTAAAGACTTTACAAACTCAGCAAGATTGACCTGCTCAAGGGCATGCCAAAGCTGCTCTTCAGTTGCTTCTGGGTTACCCATAGCAAGGTTGGAGCGAACGCTTCCCATAAAGAGATGCGCTTGATGCCCAATATACGTAACGTTTTGAAGCAAATTCTGGTCAGAAATGTCTGCCAGGCTGGTGTTTCCAAACAGCACATCTCCCGTATACGAGCGAAGCTTTCCCGTCAGAAGTGCTGCAATTGTTGATTTGCCACAGCCCGACTCTCCTACCAGGGCATTCAAAGAGTTTGCTCGCATTCCAAAAGAAACATTCACTAAGACGGGTTTCTCGCCATCATAGGAGAAAGAAACGCTGCGCAAAGCGACATCACTGGAAGCTGGAACGGTCTTGGTACCCTGCTCTCGAACAGGCATATCAAGCAGGTCAAAGATCTTGTCCGACGCTGCCATACCGTTCATAGCAATGTGGAAATAACTGCCCAAAAGACGCATAGGCAGGAAGAACTCAGCTGAAATCAAAACGACAAAAACGCCCTCCCACATAAAGAGGAGCTGGTCATTTACCTGCTGAATTGCAAGAATTGTGCCGAGCGCGCTTCCACCAAACGCAACCACGTCCATGACGGTAATGGAGTTAAGCTGCATGGTTAGAACTTTCATGGTAATACGCCTAAAATGCTCGGCTTCCTCGTTCATCTGCTTGTGTTTAAAATCGTCAGCTTTGTAGATTTTTGCCGTGGTCAGACCCTGCAAGTTCTCCAAAAACGTATCGCCAAGCTGCGTATACTGGCCCCAATACTTAGATAGAAGCTTCTTTGCAAACTTCTGGATAAGAACAATGGTCATGGGGATAAGCGGAACAAATACCAGCAAAACAATACCAACTACAGGACTGATAAAAAGCAACGTCAGAAATAGTGTCAGTGGCGCCAAAGCTGCGTAGAAGAACTGTGGTAAATACTGCGCAAAATATGTCTCAAGTTGATCGACACCCTCAACTGCCAGCTGAACAATTTCACTGGTAGCATATGAGTTCTTGTAAGAAGGACCAAACTCTAAAAGCTTCTGATAGATTTTCTCGCGAAGGGTCTTTTTAACCCTTTTTGCTGCGTAAAAGCTTGTCTTGTGCTGAGCAAGTTTGCAGAAATACCTGATCACAATAGCAATAAGGCAAAGTGCAATAAACACCAACTGCTCTTCGAGGACAAAATAATCCATGAACAAAGCTTCTATCATTCTTGCCAGAGAGTACATAAATACAATATTGGCAAGCAGAGCAATCCACTGGTAAAGCACGGTCAAGCCAATATATTTTTTGCTCTCCTCAATGAGGGCAATGAGGCGTTTATTAATCATCATATGCAGACTTCTTTCGCTTTTCTTACAAGCAGAATCTTTAATCCACTAACTGTTTTACTTACTTTACCTGTAGTTTTGTCGTTGCATATAAGAGTTTGCCTTATATAACATTTTGAAGCAACATACAACATGGTGAGAAGAACCACTATTTTTGAACACGTTCCCAGTCCGCTTTTGTGAGCATTGATATACCAAACTGCTCTTCTTTGCCTGTGTACTTATTAAAGTCTGTAATAGTACCCATCTCCGTGAAGCCGCACTTACGAGCCACTGAAGCAGACTTTTTATTGCGCTCAAGATATCTAATAATTACCTGGTCAACACCATGCTCTTCAAATGCATATGCGGTAAGAGCTTGAGCACCCTCAGATGCAAACCCTTGCCCCCAATAAGGACGACCAATCCAATAGCCAATTTCTGCCTGATGCAGCTGCTTTAAAGAATCCTTTGGATCAGGAATTTCTTCAAAATCCAATGACATTGAACCAATTACATGGCCTGTCTTCATATCTTTTACGGCATAACAGGACTTATCGGACAGCACGTTTGCAAGAACCTGCTTAGAATCTCCTAAAGTTTTGTGAGGTTCCCATCCACAAAGTGGTCCGATCTCTGGATCTTTTGCCAATTCATAGAGCTCATTGGCATCAGATACATGCCATGGAATAAGAAACAATCTCTTAGTGGTAATCATACAAATTCCCTCACAACCTTTTGTTATTTAATGACTTTATATTACTGTCCAATCTGTTGGACACTCATTCTTTAACAAATCCATATTCTATTTTCAACATCTTCTAAGGAGGCTCTTATGTACAGTCCTACAAAGCTTGTTGATTCCTTCGTTGTTTCCGGTCTTCCCTACTACGACGCTCCTCTTATCTTTGATCAGCTTAAACTTGGCTCAGATCTAACCATTGTTCCTGAACGCGATAACCCTTACGACCCAGAGGCTCTTGCTCTGTACTCTAATGACAACAAGCTTGGCTTTATTCCTAGAGAAAGCAATTCTCTCTGGAGTACTTTGCTCTTCTACGGACATCAAAACATTGTTACTTGCAAGATCACGCAGCTCAGCGATCACCATGGTCATCTTCTTGTTAAAGCAGGTCTTTACGTCATTGATGCTCGTTAATTGGGCGAGAAAGACTACTTGTTTTGACCTGGTTTAGCTAATCATCTTTCTGTGTTTGGTAGCTCTGAAGAATTCCGCTCAAGTACTCTTGGTATTTCTGCCTGGTCTTCTTTGGAGCTACCAGTTCTATATCTGTTCCAAAGGTTGCAAGCCAACCATAAAACGTTGGAGCTTCCATTACAGAAACATGCACGTCAGCTGTAGTTCCATCAGAACTTGGATTGTTCAAAATAATGTTTTTTCCAAAACGGTCGTACACCGAGCACATTACGCGCTCATTAACGCGAAGCGTGACCTCAACAACCTCACCCGAGTACATGCCAAAGACACGCTCTTGATACTTGTCTATATCAAACTGCTTGATCTGCTCGTTAACCGTGGCGTCAGCATCAGAGACCTCAAGTCTAAACATGCGGTCCACGCGATAATTGACAAAGTTTTGATGCTTATCGTTCCACACAATAAGATAGTAGAAATCGTCGATATACGTAAGTTGAACAGGCGTTTCTTCTCTTACGGGAAGCTCTTCAATAACCTTATCTTTAAAGCCCTTCTTGCGATACTTAAATGAGACCTTTTTCTTCTGCAAAAGAGCTGTTTGAATAGCATTAAGAGCATAAAACACAGACTCATTTTGCGACTTAATACGACCCTCAACATGGATACGCTTCTTCAGCGTGTCGGAGGTAGACTTTCCACCCAGCTCACCGATAAGACTCACCAGATTATTTGCTTTACGTTCTGTCAAAAACTTTGACGACTGCACAGCATCTGCCATCAACATGAGCTCTTCAGCCTGAAACTTCCTGGTTGCCAGGCCGTATTCAACAGGATGGCGCTGGTAAGACTGAATGTCGTAACCAAAATTCTGCAGCGATTTAATGTCGTCGTAAAGCGTTTTACGCTCCACGCTTAGCCCACGCTCTGCCAGCTTTTCAATAAGCTGAGGAGTACTTAAACCATGGTCATCATCAGTTTCTTCTTCAAAAATCTGAATGAGATGCAAGCAGCGGGTCTTCTCGCTTGGCATACTGCCTCCGAAGTCTAGCGCCAATAAAAAACTCCTGTCCATTTTAGTGGACAGGAGTCGAGAAGAACGTATGGTCAGAAACTCTTCGGTAAACGGCAAGTGAGTCGCAGACAGGCCGTAAACCAGCCGATGTTTAACCCCAAACCTCTTCTGCAATTTCTTTAACCAGCGCAATCTTTGCCCACTGCTCATCTTCGGTAAGCTTGTTACCAATCTCGCAGCTAGCAAAGCCACACTGGGGAGAAAGACAGAGGTTCTCCAGAGGCACATATTGAGCCGCCTCATGAATACGCTTGATAACCTTGGCTTTCTCTTCCAGCTGGGCGTGCTTGGTGGTGATCAGACCAAGCACAACCTTTTTACCAGCTGGAACAGAAGCCAGGGGCTCAAAGCCACCGGAGCGATGATCATCAAATTCTAAGAAGAAAGCGTTTACGTGCTCTTGAGCAAGAAGAGCATCAGCTACATCGTCGTAGCCGCCCTCGCAAGCCCAAGTGCTGTGGAAGTTACCACGGCAAACGTGCGTGTTAATAGTCAGATCAGCTGGAGCGGCATCAAGGACGCGGTTGTTAATCTCCAAGAGCAGTGCCTTAATCTTTTTGAGACCTTCCTGGTCAGCACCAAAGAAGAGCTCTGCACGAGGGTCAACCAACACGCCCCATGAGCAGTCATCAAGCTGAAGATTACGACAGCCTGCAGCATATACTTGTTCAATAAATACACCATAGCCAGCAACAATGTCTTCAAGAAGTTCCTGGTCATTGGCGTAGTACTTATCGGTCTGCTCACGATTCATAGGCATAATGAACTGCTCAATAAACTGTGCAGGAGCAGGAATAGTAAGCTTGGCAACGGTTGTCTCATCCTCAAACTGCTGGACAAAACGGAAGTGCTCAATAAATGGGTGCTCCTTGGCAAGCTCCACTTTTCCTACAAGGAATGTGTCATCAATCTTTGCAGTCTCATCATGGAAAGGAAGGCCGGTATTAGTTGGCGCATGACCAATACCTTCAAAAGCCCACATAAAATCGAGGTGCCATGTTGCACGTCTGAACTCGCCGTCAGTAATAACCTTGAGACCAGCCTGCTTCTCCTTTTGGATAAGCTCTGTAATAGCTTTGTCCTCTACTTGCTTTAACTCGTGAGCATCAATCTGACCAGCTTCAAACTGAATACGAGCTTGCTTGAGATTCTCTGGACGAAGAAAGCTGCCAACAACATCAAAGCGATGTGGAGTAGTTTTATCATTTTTGATTGCCATCATGACCCCTTAGAACTGCTTACGAGAAACCAGTATGACAATCCGTACTTTACTTGTGAAATACAAATAGTTGACTAATTCATATAGCTAAAAACTATAGGTTAGCGTTCGCCGTTCCACTCGCCTAAAAATTCATCTACATACTCACGCATGTACTTCTCGCGAGCTTTTCCTAGCTCTTTGCCACTGCGCGTATTCATCATGTCTGTCAGTAAAAAGAGTTTCTCGTAGAAGTGGTTGAACGACGTTGATTTGTGTGAGTGGTACTCCTCGCCGCCCATGTTGAGAGTTGGTGGTTCATCCGGGTCATACATACCGCGGCCATGACTTCCGCCATAGGCAAAGGTACGTGCGATGCCAACAGCACCAAGCGCGTCCAGGCGATCTGCATCTTGAACACACATACCCTCAAGCGTTGAAGGAACTACCGAGTCTGTTCCTGAGAAAGAAACCTCATCGATTGCGGTACAAATTGCCTGGATAGTGGCCTCGTCGACAGCATGCTGGCGCAGAAAACCAACGGCCCTATCCTTATGCTCATGCGTCTCTGGAGAAAGCTTGATGTCATCAACATCGTGCAAAAGCGCAGCAAGGGCAACAATCTCTTGATTTGCCCCCTCCTCTTGCGCAATTCTTACAGCCATTTTGTACACACGCAACGTGTGGAAGTAATCGTGGCCACTAAAATCTGTGGAGAAGACCTCTTTTACAAAGTCCAAAGCGTCATCGATAATTTTTGAGTCCATAACTCCCCGCTCAACACATTCAAACGTATCTCTCGCGCATTATTTGCGTAGACCGCGCATCCTCTTAACTGTCTTTTTCTTAGTGTACAAAGCTTCTCTTGCTAGAAAATTTTGAACTCCAAATTTCATGAAATTGTTAACTATCCAGCTTCCACTATTCAGTTTCCGCATAACTTACATTTGTCTCAAAATTTAATACATTTCTATTGCAATTTTTATCCGTTGCACGTTTATGACAAATGTCGAGAAAATCGTTAAAAATAGAGCAATTTAAATGCCATTTTTCAGCGTACCAAATATTTTGATTAAATTATTTATATAACATGAGATGAAGACGTTTTTTGAAATGTGTTCAAACTATAAAAATCGCTGGTTGAGCTAACAATTTTTACCAAAATAATAGATAATTATCTATACAAAAAATGCTCTGAATATGTGTCATTTGTCTCCATCGTGCTTATCGTGATTTATCACTTTTGGCACAAGCTTTAATTGCAAATTTTGTTGGGGTATTCACTATTTGTTAGGGGTAGGTATGGAAAGAAAAAACAAGAACTTTGCAAGCAAAGGGGCAAAGACAGCTATGTCTTTGGTACTCGCGCTCTCTTTGGTCCCTTCTTCAGCGTTAGCAGAAATTGCTAGCACTCAAGAGGTAGCTCAGACGCAAGAAGTTGCAGCAACTCAAACAAGTGATGCAACTACCTCAACCTCTGAAGCAACAGCAGAGACCTCTGCTGAAACCACTACTAACGCAGAAGCTACTTCCAACCAGCAGACCTCTGAGCAGACTGCTGCTCCTGCAGAAAGATCTTCTCGCCGTGTTACAAGAAGCCTTTCTTACATCTCAACTGAGCTCTGGGTAGACGGAACCAACGGTAGCGATACTAACGAGGGCTCCAGCTCCGATCCTGTTAAATCTCTCCAGAAAGCACTGGAACTGTGGGGAGAAACTTCTTCAATCTACACCATTCACCTCAAAGGCAACCTTGATCTGACCTCTACGGTTACCATTCCTTCTGGTCTCACGCTCAAAATTGAATCTGAGGGCGCAACGCTTACTGGCACTGGAAACAGCATTGACGGTCTGGTTCTATCACCTGGCTCAACGCTGACCGGCACGGGCACCCTTACCATGTCCGGCTTCAAAACCGCACTAACTGCACAAGATGGCTCAACCATCACCGATGGTACCTATGTCTTTAGAAACAACGCAGGTTCCAGCGGTACTCGTGGTATTTCTCTTGGCGGAACCGTTAGCGGCAGCACCAACAAGAACAGCGTTACCATCACCGCAGACGATAAGAGCAATACAAACTTCTTTGAGTCTGGTGTCACCTTTGAAAACGCTACTATCAAAGTAACTTCACAGGCTCGTACCTGGAATGACGCTCGCAACCTCAACCTTAGGAACACAGACCTTACCGTTGAAGGCTTTGGTCAGACTTTCTACGTCAACCAGCTCAACATGAATGATTCCACCCTAACCATTAACCCTTCTTTCTGGGGCCAGACGGGCATGACCATCCAGGGAACTTCCAATATTGTTAACTCCACCATTAATGCTAATGCTGGCTCAACTTCTGGCATTTCTGTTGGTGTAGCTGGTGGAACAGTAAATGTTACTAACTCAACCCTTAACTTCACTAACGGTGGAACTGGCGGCCTTAACGTCAACACTGGTGACGTCATCATTAACAACTCCACGATTAAGGGAGACGGTCGTAACTCTGGCGCCCTCTTTGGAGCCCAGACTAACGGCTCCATCCAATTCACCGGAAACAGCCTGGTAGAAACCCCTGCTACCAAGAACTCCGATAACGGCGCTGGCCAGACTCGTCAGAACTACAACGTTGTTGGCGGCTCTTACCTGCTCAAATACGCACCAAGCTACAACAGTGGCTTTGGTAGCACTATCCCTACAAACGGTGCAGCTAACGGCAACGAGGTTCTCTCGCTCTTTACCCTTGCTGACCCATCAACTAACTCTCTGAGCCTCATTAATGCTAACGGAGCATCCTATACCTACCCAGTTGCTAATGCTTCAAGCGATGGTCAGAAGCACGTTTGGGCACCTGCCGCAACCGTTACTTTTGACCTCAATACCCCAGGCGTTACCGGCGTCAACCCAACATTTGCTGACGGCACTACTGCTAACAAGACTGCTCTTGCTATGCGCGGCAACTCTCTTGCAACTGCTTCTTCTGTAGCAGAAGGCTCCACTACCCTACCTGCAGATCCTTATGCGAGTGGTCAGGAGTTTGACGGCTGGTACTACACCGACACTGCTGGTACCGAGCACCAGTTCACCGCTGATACCCAGGTCACCTCTGACATGACAGTCTATCCACATTGGAAGGCCAACACTGCTTGGCTCTATGTCAGGTATCACAACGGCAACGGCGTTACCGTTATTGAGCGCGTTGCTACAAATGCTGGTCGCACCGTTAACGTTCTTTCTAACACTGACGTTAACAATCGCGACAGCAACTTCAACATTGCAGGTAAAACCTTCAAGCGCTGGACCACTCAGGCAAACGGTGCTGGTGACGAGGTTGCAGCTAATTCCAACCTGGCTGTTCCTGCGGGCACCGATACCGTTGATTTGTACGCAGACTGGGAGGAGCAGCACCTTACTGTGTCCTTCTCGGCAAATGGTGGTACCTTCTCTGCAAACAGCGTCTTTAAGCAGAATCCAAACGTCTTTGACATCACCACCGATGCAAACGGCGGAGAAGTTGCAACTATCAAGACTCACCCAACTGTTGCTGAGCAGACCAATATCAATGCACTGCTTCAAAACCTCAGCGGCAACACCCTTAGCGCTACAACTGCTGGAATTGCAAGTCCTACCAGCTCTAACACCAATACTGCCTACACAAATATTGCAACTTTTGAGAACCACATTCTGGACAACGCGGATGATCCAATGACCTTCTTTGGCATTGTTATTGGTCACAACTACCACTACTGGTTCACCGACGCTGCAGGTAACTCCCCTGCAACCATCAACGGTGGAGCAACGCTTACCAACGATGTCACCTATTACCTCAAGTGGAAGGAAGATCCTTCCATCCAGAGAGTAGAGCTTACCAGCGATCTTCCTGCTGATATGTGGAGTGACTCTCAGAGCAACACCACTCAGATCAAGGAAGTTTCTAACGATAAGAGCTTCAGTCTTACAGGCGCTATTGACGCTACTTCCGTCATTAATCAGATGAGCGCTTTTGAGAATGGCATTGCTGGCGGCCTCGACGACCTAACCAAGATTACGCTTTCTAGCACAACTTCTACCTTTACTGCAAAGCTCACGCTTCCTGCTGGCGTTGTTGTCCCAGCTAATCCAACAGTAACTACCTCTGGCCTTGGTGATCTCTTTGAGGTTACAAACGTTTCCGTCAACGGTCAGGAAGTTACCGTTACTCTGAAGCTCAAGGGCACTTACACCAACTACAAGCAGCTCAAAGACGCTGTCGAGACAGTTGGTAAAGACGATGCAGCTACCGCAGAAATTGCAAGACCTCTTACCGTAACTGTTGATGGTCTCACACTTGACCCAACTCAGGTAACCAATGGTCAGGAGCTCACCGCTATAGGTACTCTTACTGGCACCTTTGAGTCTTTTGCAAAGAACACCGTCACCAACGTCACCAAGAAGTTCGAACTTTCTTGGAACGGCGTTCAGATTGCTGCGAGCAGAGATCCTCGTGGTACCGGCATTCAGCAGACTCTGATTGTGAACAACCCAATTGAAATGAACCTTCCTGCAGATATGCTTGCTGACGAGAATACCGAGCATGACCAGGTCATCACTATGAAGGCAGGTTCTACCTTTAACCTCACTGGTTCCATTCTTGCTTCCTCTATCCAAGAGCAGATGAACAACATTGAGCGCGCCTACCCTAATACCAACCATGACACTATTACGCTGAGCAACCTTAAGTTCAAGTTCACAGCAACTCTGACAGTTCCTGAGGGAATGACACTTCCAAGCAACCTTGATGCCAGCACTATCCAGGCTTCCAACTTTGGTAGTGGCTTTAAGGTCAGCGATGTTCAGGTCAACGGTCGTACGGTTACCGTCACCTTTGAGCTCAGCGATCCTTCCTCCATTAGGACGTACTCTGACCTTGAGCGCATTGTTGATGAGGCAAGTGCCAACGATGGCTGGATGAAGCTCACCATTCCTGGCGTCACCATTGACTCCAATGTTGCTGCAGGCACCCAGCTCACCGCTGTCGGCACCGTTACCGGCTCCTTCAGCGCTATTGCTGATTCCGCAGCTGGCAACCGCAAGGTCTTCTCGTTCACCTGGAATGGTGTCCAGTGGCCAGATGGTAAGGACACCGTTGCAACTGATAACGACACAATCCAGCTAACCATTACTGTTGCAGAGGATGAGACTCCAGAGACTCCTTCCACTCCAACTAAGCCATCTAAGAAAAAGAAGCAGAAGACTCCATACACCGGAGATGCTTCTGCTGCAGCACCTCTTGCTGCACTTCTCGCTGGTATGACCGCTGTAATGACTTCACTTGGCATTACTAAGCGTCGTAAGAATAAGTAAGAAAGAAAGTGATTGGTTCTGTATCGCTCTAGTTAGGATGTGCTATGAAAAGTAAGGCAAGGATTGTAGCGGGATTGCTTTTAGCTGCCGTTGCATTCGTCGCAGCATTGCTGCCCAACCTTAGCGTGGCTTACGCAGAAGACACCACAGGTCTTCAAATCAATGCTCTGAGCATTGAAGATGCGTCGACTCACGCCCAAGTTGCTGACCTTCTTGCAGGTCAAACCCCTGCGCTTAAGGCGGGAGTCACCTACGCCTTGAATGTTGGCTATACAATCCCTGCCTCGCTGCAGTTCTCGCCAACCTACCTCAACGTGAGGTTTGGAGACGGACTCTATGTCACAGGTCTTCCAGGTGCAACGTTTACCGTTGGCGGCATCTCAAACACCAGCTTCTCTAACCTGGTTACCACACCTACAGGAACGGGAACCCTTCCTTACGGCTATCCTGGCGCAAGTTCCGAGAAGAACCGCAGTGGTGATTTGGTCTACATGACCAATAACGGCCTGACCCAGGTTTCTTCCAGGGGAGAAATTCAGTTCAAGCTTGACGATGCTGTTGAGAACCAGAGCGCAAGCCAGGTTATCGCAAATGCAATTCGTGTTAGCTTGAGCACCGCTGCAACACAAAACATTGATCCACATACCTCATCTGTTACTGCAGCTGACGCCATGACCTATGGTTTCTGGGCTGATCAGTCCACCGAGGTTCTCTCTAAGGGTGGCACCACCTCTACCCTGCAGGTTTCTACCACAGGCTCTAAGGTACTCACCGAGGCAAACAGCAAGACTACAGTTCAGGTTGTCTACCCAAGCGATATGGAGCTTGTTGGTGTCAACGAGACCAGCCTCTACAACACCCCAGGTACCATCGTCTCTACTACCGATGACGGCACTAACAAGACCGCAACAGTCGAGTGGAACGAGCCAGGCTCTTACGCAGGCACCCCAACCTTTAAGCCACAGATTAAGGTTCCTGCATCAAGCACCAGACCTAACAACTCAACCTTTAACGTCACCATCAAGAACCTCACTATGTCCGTTTGGAATGACACCCCAAACGTCAACCGTACCTCCGCAAACGCTTCTTCTACGCTTACGGTTACCGTAATTGACGGTCTTAACCCAGAGCGTCTTACCACACACGCTCTTGTCGACACAGCTCCTAACTGGGCATACAAGAAAAACGATACCTACAACGTTCGTCTTGGCACCTACCTCATCAAGAACGAGCTCTCCTCAGACACCGCTCCAAAGACGCTCGAGATGACCATCGATCAGAACCAGACCGCTATCATCCGTGGCGTCACCATCCCTTACAAGGCTGGTATGACCTATGGTCCAATTCACTGGACTGCATCAGACGGCACGAGCGGAACTGCTGACCCAAGCATTCTGCGCACCTCTGGTGTCTCCGCACTTATCACCAACACTGCCCTTGGCCTTGATATCAATACCTCCATCACTTCCATCAAGGTTGACCTTGGTCCAATTCTTGGCGGATACGATGGCATTAGGCCAATGAGCGATCTTCTCGATACATGGAATCCAAACAACAAGCATGTTACTGACGAGTACTATGGCTGGAGCTACATCTCCAACGGCGTTTACGGCTCTTGGAAGAAGGGCACTAACGCCGACGTTGTCACTAACGTCAAGCTCTACGACACCGGTACCACTCCTGACGCAGGCGTTACATTGACCGCTAAGTCCGGCGCACCTAAGGTTCTTAACGGTGTTGGTAGCATCGATAAGACCCAGATTAACGGCGGCGAGACCTTCAAGATTTCTGGCCGCATTGACGACGCAAACTGGGACTGGAACCCTCTTCAGGAGCCAGTGCTCTACGTCATCATGCCTGAGGGCTTTACCTACAGCAACCTCACCGTTTCTAACGGCACGCTCAGTGCTCCTGAGTTTGTAGGAACGTATGATAAGGACGGCGTAGCTGTTAAGGTTTGGAAGTACACCATTGATGTTGGCGACGAGACTCGCGGCCAGTATCAGCCAGACTTTACCAGCAAGAACATGACTCTGAGCATGGATGTCCACACTACCGATCTTGCAGGCAAGGGCATCTATCACATCAATGACTTTGTTGGCATTACCACCAAAGACTTCAAGGAGATTGGTGCTCAAATTAAGGCCGAGCACTGGGACCGTAGCAACTGGAACACTTCCCAGTACACTAGCCTGTTTGGTAACAGCGTTAACTCTGGCGAGACCATGGTTTCTCTCTCCGAACGCCCCGGTATCAACATTGCACAGGCATCTGCCATTGCCGCTGCATCTACCCTTTCTGTAAAGGACGGCGTCTCTGGAACCGTTACTGACTACACTTACGATTCCACTAACCCAGATGCAACCACCCCTGTTATGCAACGCGGAGATACTGCTACTGTTCACATTGCAGTCCGCAATAACACTGGCAACACCGCAAATACCACGCAGCTGTTTGTTCCACTGCTTTCCAAATCTGCAAACCGTGGTGCTGGCATTAATCCAGAGGGCGCAACTCAGCTTCCTCTTGCACTTGAGGGTGTAAGCTCTTCTTCCAACTTCTCTTACAAGTACATCAAGCTGAACCCCGGTGTTACCTACACTGCAAACCATGCTCCACAGCCTAGCGACTACACCGTAGTCAACGATCCAGCTGAGGCTGACATGGTGCTGTTTACTTCAACGCACGCACTTGCTGCAAATAGCGGCGGCTTTGTTGACGTCACCTATAAGGTTGCCGACAACGTTGACGCTTCCCACGACGGCAAGCGCAGCGTATTCAGCAGCGTTCTTGACTACGACATTGCAGGTAACCACTCCACTCGTAGCCTCTCCACCCACGCTCTGAGCTATGCCGGCATTGACCTCAAGATCAATAAGGTCTGGGACGATAACAACAACGCTGGTGGCAAGCGCCCATCCACAACTGATTTTGGTGCCAACAACCTGGTTCTCTCTAACGATAAGAACTTCGATACCAGCACCATCACCCCAACAGTTACCGATAACGGCAATAACACCTACACCATCGTCTACAAGGGTCTTCGCAAGTATGTAGACAACACCGCAGCCGATACTGTTTCGTACACCATCACCGAGAACGTTCCTAATTCCTATGTTTCAACCAGGAGCAGCATTTCTCGCGTTGAGCAGTACACCACCACTCAGTCGCTGGTAAATGTCTACGCTGTCAGGCCTGCCATTGTGACACCATCCGTTACTAAGATTGTTGAGGGCGATTACCCAGTTGTTCCTACACCTGGACAGCCTTCACCTGCATCTCTGATTAATTCTTACCTGAGCGCGAGCGACGTTAGCGCAGCGGGTACTGCAAGCGCCACAAGCGCCGGTGGCATCATAAGTGACAGCCTTGCCGAGAGCCTCATCAATGACTTCCTGGCAAATGGCTCAGAAGACGAGGGCGATGCCCCTAATGTCTTTATCTTTGAGATGACACGCCTCGACCCATCTAGCCCAATGCCTGAGGGAACCACCGGCAACACTGCTCGTACCCGCAGACTTCTTGGTGGCGATGCTGTATTCCACAACATCACGTTCACTCAGCCTGGCACCTACGTGTACACTATCAAAGAGGTCACCGGCACCCAGAACATCCAGTACGATCAGAGCGTCTACACCGTTACCTACCACGTAACTGACGATGGCACTGGCCAGCTTGAGGCAACGCGCACTATGACCAAGACTGACGAGGACGGAAACGTTACCACCGTTGACCTTGGCGAGTATAACGATGCACCAGGAGCTGTCTTTACTAACGTCTACCCTGATCCACTGCCAGCTAGGGACTATCCAGTTATCCATAAGGTTGTTACTGGTGATGCTCCAGATACTCCAACCGACTATCCATCAGTTCTCCCTGATGACAACGGTGGCAATCCACGCACCGCAACAACCCAGGATATTTTCAAGTTCACGCTCACCCGCAACGATCCTTCCTACCCAATGCCAAACAACGCAACAACAGATACCGTTGAGGCTTCTGTTGCAGTTTCTGGCGATAATAACTTCGGTGAGCTAGTCTTTACTCAGCCTGGCACCTATGTCTACACAATCAAAGAGGTCACCGGTACTAACCAGAGGGTTACTTACGACAAGTCCGTCTACACCCTCACCTATACTGTCTTCAAGAATGATGATGGCGAACTTGATTTCACCTATCACATTTCTAAGACTGCCGAAGATGGAACTGTTACTGAGGTTGACCAGTGTGAGTGCAACAGCACACCTCCTCTGGTCTTCACTAACGACTATCCAGAGCCTGAACCTCAGCCAACACCTGAGCCTGAACCAACCCCAGAGCCTGAGCCAACACCTAGCCCTGATCCACATAAGCCTTCTAAGACCAAGAAGAAGCACGTTTTGCCAGACACTGGCGACGTTGCTGAGCTTGTGATTGCTTCTGTTGGAATGGTTGCTTCTGGCATCACCGCTCTCGGCTTTGCCCTAAGGGCTCGCAAGCAGAAGTAAGACCTAACTGCTAGAGCGATCTTCTCGTCCACAAAGAAACAGCCGCCTTCTTATTGAGGGCGGCTGTTTTTCTTGGATAAGACGTTTTTCTCGCCAGAGATTACTCCCCTAGCATGGTTTGTAGGTCATAACCGAAGGACTTAACAAACTCGTAGGCTTCCTTCTGCCAGTCCTCCTTGAAGACGCCAGGTGCGGTCTCGAAGAAACTGGAGTCCAAATAACGAATAATAATGAAGTTGCTGTTTGGCTGGTCGAAGCCATTGCCCCTAGTGAAATCAATGCCATGACCAGTATTTCTTCTCATTGCTGCTTCAAGAATAGGCACTGTGAGCTCGTTGACAGGAACAACAATGTCTGCCCTATCAAAGAAGCCGCCCTTTTCTTTAGTAAAGACAAAGAGGTTGTTGAGTGCACCGCCTGCAACACACTGAACTCGGCGAATGTCAGAAAGCTTGACCTGATGCTTTGCGCCAGAAATCACGCCATTTGCGATAGTAATCTTTTTCTCTTTGAGGCTAAACCCGAGCTTGGTATTTAACGTATCAAGGTTATTGGGGAACTCGGTAGTAAGTTTATTAGCTGCAAAAGCGAGGATGATTGTCTTGGTATCCAGGATATTATGTCCAAATTCGCGGAGCTTTAGATCTGTGTCAATGCTAACGAGGTTGTGGCCTTCGTTGTCCTTAAAGGTAATCTCGTAAGGGCCGTTTGAGCTGCAATAGTTCAGCAAAAAGGTTGAACCAACTTCAGAAAACAGGACCTTGACCTCTGGCTTACCATTACCTGGAACATAAGCCAAGCCGTCTTTTGTGACGGTATAAGAATACTTGTCGTCGCACTTAATTGATACTTGTCGATCCTCAAAGATGCTTCTCATAAGCCTTTTACCTCCACGTTTTGCAGTACAGGAAATAACCAAGAACTACCTAAAAAATTATATCGCGTTGCTGGATGATTCTATGCTGCACGTTAAGTTTTCGGCGGATGAGAAAAACTTGACGTTGCCAGAGCCGTCAAAACCGCTCGATCAATTTGATTCCTGTATAACAGAGTCTGTTTATTCAGAATCGTGAATACAGCAATTTTAGGGTACCGATTTTAGGCCCCAAAAAGGTAAAAAACCCGTTTAGTTGGGGATGAAAATTGAAATTTTGCTGTTTGAGCCCCAACTAAACGCATTTTTTACCATAGTTAAAAGTTTTTCCTGGGCAAACGCGTATGCAGAAAAATGTAACCCCCAACTAAACGCATTTTTTACCACTTAGCGCTGAAGTGGGAGTGGGAACTTTGCAAAACAGCTGGAAAGCGGAATGGTTGCATGGTTCAATGCGCCATACATGATGGCCGCAACGGGTTTGACGGGTTTGACGGCTTTGATGGCTTTGATGGCTTTGATAACCTTGGCGGCTTTGACGGCTCTAACGGTCTTGCTGAGCTACACAAAAACAGGCTCCTGGTTTACCAGGAGCCTGTTTTAATCGCAATCAGCGAGTATGAAACCTAGCTATTAGCTGTTCTTCCTTCTAAGAGCAATACCAAGACCACTCAGGGACAGAGCTGCAGCTCCAACGATTGAGGCAATGCCTGAGGCGTCGCCAGTGTAAGGAAGGCGTGGCTTCTTAGGCTCTGGGGTGGTAGGTGGCGTGGTTGGAGGAACAACAGGAGCAGTGTTGGTCACCGTGAAACCGTCGTCCTGATTACCTGTGATCTGGGTTGTGTAGCCAGAAATAGGAGTCTCGGAGATGGTGTATGCGTACTCGTGACCATCAGTCTTGTCGTAGAACTCAAGGTTGCTGAAGGTGTGCTTCCAGTCGTCAGCCTTGATGATGGTTACCCTATCAACCTCGACACCGTCACGATACAGAACAATCTCAGCGGAATCGCCTTCCTGGTTCTCCCAAACCTTGGTGACCGGAATATCGCGAGTCTTCATGTTGGTGTTGGTTACCACATAGTTGGCAGCGTCGCCAGTAATCTGGGTGGTGTAGCCGTCAACTGCATCCTCAGTAATGGTGTAGTTGATCAGCGCGCCATTGTTGTACTGGTTAAGGTTGCTGAACGTATGCTGCCAGTTGTCTGCAGCGGTCAGAGTTGCGCTCTGAACCTCAACACCGTCAGCAAGCAAGTGAATAGTTACGCTATCAGCAGGTGCACCAATCCACTTCTTTGTTACTGGAACAGAAACCTTACCTTCAATGGTGTTGGTAACTGTAAGCTCAGTAGCAGAAGAGCCGGAATAGGAAGGTGTGTAGTGAGCAATTGGGTCTTCCTTGACGGTGTACTCAATCTCGTGACCAGCGGTGTAACGTGGCAGGCCGTTAAAGATGTGAGACCAGTTGTTACCTGCGTTCAGGTCAAACTCGTCAACCTGAGTACCGTCTGCATAAAGCCTGACATGAACACTAGTAGGACGCAGGCCCTGAGCATTATTGTCGTCAACCCAGACCTTCTTAACTGGGATGCTCAAAGCCTCAGGAGCATGCTGGTTTGTAATTTCAAAGCCGTTGATGCTTGTGGTGTAGTCAGGTACTGCATCCTCAGAAACAGTGTAGGTAATCTCTGTATTGCCATTGAACTTAGGCAGGTCAGAGAAGGTGTACTCCCAGTTATCTGCAGCAGTGACTGTCTTGTGCTGAACCTCAACACCATCTGCAAGAAGCCTGACAACAATGGAAGCTGGGCGCTTACCGTCATTGTTGTTAGAGTCGTCCCAGAGCTTCTTGCCAGAGACGGAGACCTTCTCCTGCTGCAGCTGGTTGGTAACACTCAGTGCAACGGAATCGTTTGGTGAATTCTCATCTGCCTGACCAGAAGTAGCAGTCACCTTGTACTTCTTGCCATTGTAAGTGACCATGCCATTAGCGTCTGTGCCTACCTCTTCAAGAGTGTAGACGATAGGAGTCTTTGTGCTGGTACCGTCGTTGTGAGTCTCAATGGTGTACTTACGAAGGTGTTTGAACGAAGCAGTCCAGTTGTTGGCTGCGGTAAGGTCAAGTGTCTTACCAGTATCTACGCCGTCGGCAAGAAGCTTTACGGTAATGGAGGTAGCGTCTGGCTGGGCAATTGCGTTGCCGTCAGCGTCAAGCCACTTCTTCTCTACCTTGACATCCATGATGTCAACAAGCTGGTTTGCGACCTTCTCGGTACGGCGCATAGCTGCTTCGTTGTTGTAGATAACGCTCATGTCGTTGTATGCAAGAGCCTCGGAGAGGTTTGGATCATACAGTGGTGCCTTCATGGTAAGAACCGCAGACAGAACGGTGTATGGAGGCAAAATAGTGCCATCCTTACCAACGATCTTGATTGCCGTTACCTTGGTGTAGTCAGCTGGAGTCTTAGTCCACTCTGGGCTGTTAATCTCGTTGATATCATTCTGAGCTGGGTGTTCATCAGTACGATAGTAAATATCGTACTGGGAGCTGACGTCAGTTGAGCCAATCTTCAGCTCAATAGGACCCTGAAGTGTATTGCTGAAAGCAGAGTTTCTGCCGTCGCCCACATATGGCAACACGTCGTACATAAGGATCTTATTCATTGGCGTGTTGTAGTAGTTACGAATGCTCAGACGATACTGGAAGAGTCCGCTGGTATCGGTGACGCCAGCAAAGTCAGTCATGATAGTAGCCGAGGTAAATGCCCTACCGTAGAATGTACCGCCGCCAGCAATGTTTGGCTCAAGACTACGGATGTGCTTGTCGGACTGGATACTCTCAACGTTGTTGCCAAGAACCTTTGCGGTTGCCTTCAGAATAGTTTCATCAGTGACACCATTCATATTGATGTCAAGGTCATCCTTGACAAAGTTACTGGCGTTATACATACCAGAGAAGTCATCTGGTGTGCCGTGAGTCCAGTTTGTGGCGTAGAAGTAGACGTCATTATTGTTGTTCAGAACGTCATTCTCGGCCTTAGAAGGAATGATGTCGTCGTTGATTACCAGGTTCCTAATCTCATAACCCATGGTTCCATACTGATACACGTATCCAGATGGAAGGGTAATCTTGATTGCATTGCGTCCAGTCTCGTTGTAGTTCCTGATGTACTCAACCTTCTCAGGCTGCAGTGAATCAGCAATTACTGAAACGGAGGTGTTCTCGTCATAAGAAACGCCGGCGGGGAGAAGATCGACGAAGGTTGGATTCTTCAGGTAACGAGCAGGTGAAAGCTCTGTCAAAGCGAAGCCTACGCGAGCACTGAAGCGCTCGCCAGGCATACCAACGCGCTGGTACCAAGAGGACTTGGACAGCCAGACCTTCTCGCTAAATGGAGTAAAGCGAGTATCCCAATTTGCGGAGAAGTTCATTGGAGTCTTGGTGCCGTCGGTATTAACTTTGTTGGCGTTGACCTTGATGATGTTGGTAATTGGCCTATCGCTGTAGACCTCGCCAAATGGATTCATGAACATCATCTGGATGTTGAAATCAATGTTGCTGGTTGGCTGCAGGGTTACGTTCTTGAAGTAAATACCAATCTTCCTGTACTGAGGAGATACAGCGGAAGCATTGGATGGATCAAGCGTACCCTGGTTGATCTGGTCCAGATAGGACTGCAACTGCTGCTGGCTTGCCGAGTTCATGTCAGCACGGTAAAGCCAGTTTGCACCGTTATTCCTGGTAGGAATGATGTCGTAGCTGCCGTCTGCCTTGTAGCCACGGACCTCAATCTGGTCTATGTTAAGTCCAACTCGCTGGCCAACTGCAACAAGGTTGCCAGTCAGCGCAGTCATGAAGAGGCGGTTGTCAGTGTTGGCAACATCCTCGATGAACTCGATGTCGGTGAGTGGGGTGTCCAGCTTGTTGACCAGCTTGATGGTGTAATCAAGCTTCTTAACAGCAAGACCGTTCTTGTCGTACTGGATGGTAACGGGACCGCGCTTGCTAAGCATGCCGTTGCCGCTGAAATCATTACCAGCAAGACGGAACTGTTTAGAGTCGTCATCAAAGTTGTGCTCGTTGCCTGGGACTTGGCCAACAGTCTCTTCTGCTGCACTTGGGTTGTAAGGGATGCCCTGAAGTGTTGCAGTGTTGTTGAAGATCACGCGATTAGTGCCGTTGAGGTAGCGAGCGCCCGGGAAGGAAAGCTTGAGCTGGGAATACGCAGGAAGGTTATCTCTGATGTAGTCGTTGAGAATGGTGGTTCCTGCAGGAATATCAAATTTAAGAGTTACGGTACGTCCGTCTGGGCTGAGCGTCCAGTTAGGGTTCTTAGCTGGGTCAAAGTGAGCGGTAACGGTCTGACCTGCTGCGTTTACGTATGTAGGAAGGGTATCAGTAATGATGATGGAGCGATACGCACGATAGTACTGGTAAAGCCTAAAGTTGAAGATGACGTCTGCAGTTTTATCGTTGGAAAGAGCGGACGAATCACCTGGGGCGTTAATACCACCATACAGGAGCTGATCGTTAGTCTCTTCACCTGCAACCTGCTTCATGAGCCAAGGCTTGTCGTAGGTGATGGAGTAGGTCTGATCAGGCATGTTAGCAAGCTCGGTGCCGTCTGCATTGTACACACGAACAACTGGCTTGAGCTGGAAATCTGCTGGGGTAACCATGTCTCTGAAGCTCATAACGTAAGGAAGCTCCAACTTAACGGTGGTATCGATAGTGTTGAGGTACAGGCGCTTAATGGTCTTGCCATCAGGGGTAACGATGGTCTCCTCGCGCTTGATAATAGGCTGTGTAGCTGCCGCTGGAGTAGCAAAGTTATCAAGGTAGGTATCAGGAGTAATGTTGTTGGTATTGTTGATATCCGTAGAGGACTGCTTGGTGTTTACCTCAATCTCCAGGTAAAGACCGTCGATTGGCTTATGAAGGCCAGTTGCGTCAATCTCGATACCTGTGGAGATGTTTGCATTGCCCTTAACGGTTGTGGGTGAAGTGGGCTTAAGGTTAACAGTAAGCTCTCCATCAGCGCCAAAATCAATATTTTGTGTTAATGGATAGGTCACTGCCTTTGCAACAGTGCTTGTACCCAAAATAATGATACCGGTGAGCATCATTATTGCTGCAAACATAGTTGCAAACGACTTCTTAAAGTTGCTCATATCAACCCCATCTTTCCTATCGAACGTACCCTTGGAGATACATAAAGCTCCACTAAACATACTAATGGTTTTTGACAAAATATTTAAAGAAATATCGTGTTCAAATAAATTTTTTTATTTCAATCTTGGACAAAGACTTTGAAAACTGACTAAATTGCGCTCAATTAATGCTACAAAGTGCGTAGATTTAACTTCATTACTTCTGGCGAGAAAAACGTGCACACCAAGCCATTCTTTTTTCCATTTCCTTCTTACTCCTTCAAAAAAACTGGCTGGCGTATACGCGTCAGCCAAGAATAATTCTTCGGTCAGTACTTTCTGCAAAAAATGATACTGGAATGAGTACATATCAACAATAAACAGACATCCCTATGAATAAATAATCAAATTAATTCCACAGTTTTCTTCACTTTTGGGGCTGAGAGCGGTCTTCAGCGAGCTGCCAAAACTGTAGGGTTTCTCGCCAAAATGTTGTGGATACAACAAATGACCGTAACAAACAAACGTAAAATAGAGTTATCGCTAAGCAATCTGCAGGTAAAATTAAACAAGCTGCTGTTAGATACTATAGGAGAGTCGTGCCAGAACGAGCCTACATTTCCAGATCAACACACCTGATGGGCGCGACTATCACCATTTCTTTATTTCCACCCTCTAATGATTCGCAGGAAGAGCGCACTGCAGAACAGCTACTTGACGATGTCTTTGAACTCCTTAACATCTATAACCTGCGGTTTAGCGCAAATGACGCCAATTCCGAGCTTATGCAGGTCAATCATGCAGCAGGCAAACATCCTGTCCCCGTTGACCCCGAGCTGTTTGAGCTCATTCAGATTGGCAAAGAACAAAGCCTTATACCTGCAAGTCATTTGAACATTGCACTTGGCCCCTTGGTACAAGCCTGGCGAATCGGCTTTGCTGACGCGCGCATTCCAAATAACACCGAGGTCGCGCACGCGTTATCGCTTACTGATCCACAACTCATTGAATTGGATTCTTTGAGCTGCACCGTGTTTCTCGCCAAAGAGGGCATGAAGCTGGACCTGGGATGCTTGGCCAAAGGCTACATCGCCGACAAAATTGCAGATTATCTGAAAAGTCAGCACGTCATGTCCGCCCTTATCAACCTTGGCGGTAACATTAAGACAATTGGCGCCAATGTGCTCGCGAGCAGGCCGTGGCAGATTGGCATCCAGAATCCGCGACAACCGCGAGGCACCAACCTTGCTGTGCTGCCCATTTGCAACCAGTCCGTGGTAACCTCCGGTACCTACGAAAGGAAACTGCAGGTAAACGAGCACACCTATCACCACATTCTTGACCGCAAGACAGGCTATCCAGTTGACACGCAACTTGCGAGCATCACGATTATCTCGGACAACTCGCTTGATGGAGAAATTTGGACCACGCGCCTTTATGGCGAGAAACCCCGTCAGCTCCTTGCCCGTGTTGAACAAGAAAAAGACATCGAAGCGCTCATAGTAACCACTGATAATCGCGTATATTATTCGTCGGGGATCTCGCCTGAGCTCCTTGCGTAATTCAGAAAGGAAGTTTGATGCTTAACTTTGTTGGCCTCATTGGCACCAATTCAAAAGAGTCAAATAACCGAAGACTCCTGCAGTTTATGCAGAAGCATTTTGCCGACAAGGCCACCATTGAGCTGGTGGAGATCGACAACATCCCCCTGTTCAACAAGCCTGCAAAGATGAAGGTCCCCGAGGTTGTCTCAGAGCTTGCAAAGAAAATCGAGGCTGCTGACGGCGTCATCATTGCAACTCCAGAGTACGACCACTCCATTCCAGCCGTGCTGCAAAACGCGCTTGCTTGGCTATCGTACGGCATCTTCCCTATGGTCAACAAGCCAGTCATGATTGTCGGCGCATCCCTGGGCACGCTCGGGTCTTCTCGCGCGCAGCTTCAGCTTCGCCAAATTCTGGACGCTCCAGAGCTCAAAGCCGCAATCATGCCAGGTTCTGAGTTCCTTCTTGGTCGCGCCGCACAGGCCTTTGACGAGAAGGGCAGCTTAAAGGACAAGGCTACCGTCAAGAAGCTTGACTTGCTCTTTGACGATTTCCGTCTGTTTGTGAAACTCAACGAAAAAATGGCCGCATCGCGCGAACTTCTCCGCAAAGAGGCCGAGAACTTTGACTGGGAAAACCTGTAGGTCTGGAAGGAACTACCATTATGAAATTTGTCGGAATCGTCGGTTCAAATGCGGAGATTTCCTATAACCGAAAGCTTCTGCACTTCATCAAAAAGCACTTTGCCAAGCAGTTTGAGCTTGAGATCCTTGAGATCGACAACATCCCTCTGTTCAACCAGGACCTCAAGTGGGACGAGAACTTCCAGCTCCGCCTGCTGTACAACAAGATTACTCGAGCTGACGGCGTCATTATTTCTACGCCTGAGCACAACCACACCATCTCACCTGCGCTGAAGAGCGTTATCGAGTGGCTCTCCTACGACGTGCATCCGTTTGAGAACAAGCCTGTCATGATTGTTGGCGCTTCTTACTACGACCAGGGAACTTCTCGCGCGCAAGTGCATCTGCGCAAGATTTTGGATGCTCCGGGCGTAAACGCGTACGTTTTGCCTGGTAACGAGTTCCTTCTTGGAAAAGCTAAGCAGGCCTTTGACGAGGACGGCAACATTATCGACGAGCGCACCGTCAGCTTCCTGGGCCTTTGCCTGGATAACTTTGTCAAATACGTAGAGGTGGTCTCCAAGTTGAAGAAGCCAAAGCCAATCGCACCAGAGGATCTGGACGTAACCAACTCAATTTCCACCACTATCCAGGGCATCGATCCCGACGATCCTGATTGGGTCGAGAAGGCCGCTGAGCTTGTGGGTGCGGTCTCGGGCGACACATACGTAAAGCTTGACCATGGCATTTTGACGGTCAACCAGATTGACATGTTCCTGAAAGCAATGCCATTTGAGCTGACTTACGCGGACGACAACAACCAGTTCCTTTACTACAACAACGCTCATGACAATCCAGACACTATGCTGGCAAAACGCGTTCCAGCGCAGTCGGGCAATCGTCTTTCCACAGTTCACAGCTCTCTTCCCGAAGGCCGCATGAAGAACGTTGAGTTTGTCATCGGCGTGCTTCGCAACGGCGACAAAGAGTATGTACGTACCATTGTCCCAGGTACACCAGCCGACATTATCAACACCCACAACTACCAGGCAATGTACTACCCCGATGGCTCGTATGCAGGCATCAACGAGATTGTCTTCAACTTCAAGCCATGGCTTGATTGGTACCTGCAAACCACAGGTCAGCGCCTTGTTAGCGCTAACGGTGCAGTTGTTCCTCCAGCTGGCGCTCCCGCTCCTGCTGCCGGCGCTCCCGCACCAAGTGCAGGCGTGGATGCCACCTCGGGTGCAAGCGCCTAACGTGCAGCTACGCACCGCGCAACACGCGACCGCGCCGCGCGGCCGCGATACGCTGCTTGACGCGTCTACCTGCACCTACGTGTGACCAAGCATAATGATGCACAACTGAAGTGATACACTACCCTCGCCTTCCAGAAATAGATCTCTGGAAGGCGAGTTTTTGTATTAAGTTACAAAATTTCTATTCCCGCTAGAGATGTATTCATTTATGTGAATATCTATACTCGAATATTCAATTTTACGTATCAATCAATTTTCGAGCTCAAAATTTAGGGGCTAAAACGGTAAAAAACCCGTTTAGTTGGGGATCAAATCTTTAAAAAGTGATTTTTATCCCCAACTAAGACGATTTTTTTACCACCGTTGCAATTTTTTATCTGCGAAAACACGATATACAGAAAAATGAAACCCCAACTAAACGCATTTTTTACCACTTTGGCAAAAATCAGCGTTCGGTATTACTGGACACCACTCAATCAACTGGGCATCTTTCACTCAACTGTTCATCGCTTGACTAACGGACACCATCGAGCACTACCGAGGCCATCTAACGTTGTCCAACGACATCCCACATCATTCGGCAGCTACTACCCTTCAAACTTGTTGATCTTTCGATCGTAAGTGAGCAGGCCGTTTACCTCTTCCTCAACGTCAGATACCTGGGTATAAACGTATCCTGCAAGACCTTCGACCTGCAGCGATTCCGCCTCTGAGAGCAGCTTTTGGACAGCTCCTCGCCAATCCTCAACTGTGACAAAATCCCCATATCCATACGAATGGTCAAGTGACGTGTGACCTGGCGTCATTTGCGCGAGGCCACCAAACTCAGAGATTATCACAGCTCGATTCTCCCGTTGCTTCCCGCTCCAACCTGCGCGAAGTGGTCGGAAGTAATTGTGAATGCTCAGAAAATCACCACAGTCCTGGTCATACCAACCGCTCGTCGCATCGATTGGACGTGTCGCATCCAAGGCGCGAACAGCCTCAGTAGCTGCGCAAGCATCAAACTGTCCCCAACCCTCGTTAAAGAGCGTCCAAAATCCAATCGAAGGATGCCCGTCCAAAAGCTTGACCATTTCCTGACAAGTTTCTGTCCACTCCTTGCGATAGCCTTCGTCACCTGCAGATAAAGCCTCGTGATGCCTTGGCGTTGTATCGTCAAATCTTCCCCAGGTAAAGCTGAATAGCGTCGGCTTTTGACTCGTGTGCCAAGGACTATACGCGCTACCTCCCGAAACGCAATCCTGCCAAACTAGCATGCCAATATGATCGCAGTGGTAATACCAACGCTCGCTTTCAATCTTGATATGCTTTCGCAGCGTATTAAAACCAGCCGACTTCATGGCCTCTACGTCATATACCAGCGCATCGTCGGATGGCGCCGTCAGCAATCCATCAGGCCAATAGCCCTGATCCAGCACGCCACGCACAAAATACTGCGCTCCATTCAAATGCACCCTTGGTACACCAGCCTCGTCAGGCTTCACCTCAACGGTACGAAACGCGCAATAGCTCCGAACAAAATCGATCGCCGCACCATCCTGCCAAAGTGTTGCCTCCACGGAATAGAGGTGCGGACTCTCCGGCGACCAAAACAGCGGGTCATCCACATGCTGCTCGGCGGATATCTCCCCTGCCTCGTCCACCGGAAGTGTGGCGAGAAGAACGTCTTGTCCAAGCTCGTCTTTGAGCGCCAACTCCAGCTCACACGCGCCCGTTTGTACACCGTCCAGCCCGCTTGCCTGCATGTTCGCTCTAACCTCAAGCGCGCCAAACATATCACCCTTCAGCGTTAGCGACTCAAGATGAGCTGCGGAAACAATCTCGTACCAAACGCTCTGCCAAATGCCACTCTGAGCGGTATACCAAATGTCGCCACGCGAAAGTCGCTGCTTTCCACGCAGTTGAGAGCCGGTATCGCTCGGATCCCAAACGCAAAGCACAAGCTCAGCCGTGCCCGCACTGACTGCCGTGGCCACACTTTCTGTCCTCGCAGCAGACGCAGCACTCTCTCCCGTTTCAGACGAGCCAAGTAAATCCGTCACATCAAAGAAAAATGGCAGGTAACCGCCAGCATGCGTACCAGCAAGCCTGCCATTCACAAAGCACGCACACATCCAGTCAACTGCTTCGAAATGCAGAATAAGTCGCTGATCATCGGCCAGTTTAGGTAGTTCAATTTTGCGCTTATACCACAAAAATTCGCTCGGCTGCACCGTACGACCAACACCAGAGAGCGGAGCTTCTGGCGAGAACGGCACCACAATCTGTCCGTCCCAACGGGAAGGGATTGCCTGTTGCGCAAGGATCTCTACGCCAATTACGCCATCTACCGGTACAATCGCGTAGTCCCACACGCCATTTAACATCACGTAATTGTCGCGCTGCATACGAGGACGCGGATACTCAGGCAACACATTCGACGGATCAAGCGCCTCGCCCCAAACAGTCGTCAAAGAATTCAGCGTCTCCTCCGTATGCTTTTTGGGCGCACTTGCCAAAACGCGACGAATATCCAGCATGGTATCTCTCGTTTCTCCTGAAGCAGCAGGTACAAGCACATGACAAGTCAGCGTGACGTATGTATATCATAGCCACTTCGTAAAAGAATTTATATAGCGAGAAAACCGAACAAGCCCCAGTTCAATTACGAACTAAGGCTCAAATAGGATTGGAGCTCAAATAGGACTGAAGCTCAGCACTACTCAAAACCTACGTAAACGCTAGTGCCTGGGAAACCATGGAATGCAGCGATTAACGCGTTTACAGTACTCTTTGTACTCGTCGCCAAACTGCTCGAGAAGCCACTTCTCCTCTGTAGCCTGCATCATCACAGTTAAAAGCGCCCAAAACACAAGGGGTAGTGGTAGCAGATAAAGGTTGCTAGAGAGCAGCGCTGCACCTGACATGACAAACGCAAATGCGGAGTAGATAGGGTTTCTGACCAACGCATAAACACCAGTGGTTACCAGCTGATTTGCAATGATCTTCTCACGAAGCTTTTCTTTGATAGCGGCGGAAACCCAAAGCCAGATGCCCACGATCAAAAAAGCCGTACCTACGGTATGCATTACGCCAACCGTTGCTCGAATGCGAAGATACGGAAGAAATCCCAGCTTAGACAGGGTAATGCACGCAACTGTCAGCGCCGTGATGGCAATCACGTAAGCGGGACCGACGCCAAGTACCGGAAGATGATCCTTCTTCTCGTTCTGAGCAGGCATGGGTTAAACTCCGTTCGATTAGCATTTTGTTAGCTATAGCTAACTACACCATAAAGTTTACACCTAAAACTACACTTTGACGTGAGGATTTTTGTACTGACCATGTCTGTTCGTTGCCCCCTTACCATACTGAATGGCAAACGTAGGACAATGATGTAGGCAACGAAGACATGCGGCGCACTGATCTTTAATCCACACAGGTCTCTTATCCTTCATCTGAATGGCCTGAACTGGGCACTTTCGTGCGCAAAGGCTGCATCCGATGCACTTATCTGAAACCGAGAAGTGCTGTGTCTTCCTTTCGTTGTTATACATAGAATCCATAAAAAGTCTAACTGCATAAGGAACAACACCCTGCATATGATTACCAACAGCACGCTCTTTGATGCCGGTTAATACAGCGTTGATATAGCTTTCGGCGTTGTCGTTAATTTGCTTGACCTTTGCCTTGTCGCTCAAATCAAAAATTGGAGTCCAGGTATCAGGCATTTTGACGCTAAAACCAGCGTTGAGCTCTAGTCCTTTGTTGGCAAGAATCTTTTTTGCGTCAACAAACGTGCAACCAGCCATTATTCCGTACGTTGTCACAATGAACGAGTACGGCGCAGAGGCACTTATGACCTGGAGATTCTGCAAAAACTCCCGAGTTGTAATGGGAAGTTCCCAGTTATAAACTGGCGTCACGATGCCGAGCATCTCATTTTCTGAGAGATTTACCTGGCCGTTTGAAACCTCAATCGAGACTGCAGTGTCATCAAACTCCGCGGCAATTCGCTCGGCAACATATTTGCAGTTGCCTGTTGCAGAAAAATACAAAATCATGTGTCCCTCTCCCGCGCGGTAATTGTCTACCCACGCTTCCCTTGCACTAATAATAAGCTATTTCACCTGGTTAATATCAGTTACTACTCACTATATAAGTGTCCATCACACTGGACACTCAGAATCCTTTTTAAGCCTACGATTATTCAACGATGAGAAATAAATTACCTGTTCAAACGGCTGATTTTTTCTCTTACATCTCTGAAAGGAATACACCATGGAACGAACAATTGACGTATCTACAAACATGAGCATGCAAGTTCCGCCTGATACCATAAACGTTGACATCACTATTCAGGGAACTTCGAAGACCCGTGAAGAATGTACTGTCAGATATAACGCGCTACTTCAAACAATGAAAGACGCGCTTGAGCAAAACGCACTATCCGCTTCCATTCTGAAAAATAACAAGTACTCGATTTCAGCTCACGAGATTAAGCAGTATCAAAAAGAAAAGTGGGAGCGTTATTACGTTGCTCATACAATTGTTGAAGGATTTGATTTTCGTGCAGAATTGTCTATTAAAGAACAACTTGAGACAAACCTTGTAGAAAAAATCTGGAAAGCGCTCAGCTCGTGTGGAGATGAAGTGACTTTCTCAGTTGAATTCACAATAGAAGATGAAAAACCTATTAAAAACAAGCTTTCTACTGACGCTATTATTACATGCCGTCAGCAAGCTAACCTTCTTGCCAAGGCAGCCGACGCAAAGGTTGTTGGACTTCAAAATGCAACTTATGACATTAAGGAAAAAGACTTTGTCTACACAGCCTGCGCTTGTACTGCTTTTGATAAATCTGATCGTAGAAACCCAGCTCCTGCATTTAATCCGTCAGATATTGACGTTAATTGTTACGTCAGCACCACATGGGAAATCGAACTACTACCGCCAGATGATTTGCTGTAGCTGCACAAACCACCGCGCTCCAAAGGGTTTCTCGCCTGGCGAGAAACCCTACTTGTAGCACGTCATTTACTTTCAGCAAGCGGTCTGTGAACGCAAGCTGTTTACCAACAGCAAGCAATCTCTGACCACAAGCCGTTTACGCACTCACCCCGTTTACTGGTAGCGGAGCGATTCCACAGGATTGAGCTTTGAGGCTCGTCGAGCAGGCCAGTAGCCAAAGATGAGTCCGATGCCAATGCAGATTCCCGAGGTAATCATCACGATGTTTGGGGTGATGATGGGCGTGATACCAGTTTCAAGCTGTATCATGCTGCCAAACGAGCCGGCCAGGCCCCATGCTCCGGCGTAACCCAGGGCAATGCCAATCACGCCACCCATGATGCAGATCAGGATAGATTCGCACAAGAACTGCTTGGTGATGTCGGACGCGCGAGCGCCCAGAGCTTTACGCAGGCCAATCTCCCTAATACGCTCCGTCACGTTGGTGAGCATCATGTTCATGATGCCAATGCCGCCAACCAGTAGCGAGATACTTGCGGTGGCGGTAACCAGGACCTGGAACGACATCAGTGTTGCGTTCATCTGCTCAATGATGGACGAGAGCGTCATGACTGTCACACGATCTTCTGCCTGCGCAGAAGGAATATTGAACCAGTCCAGCAACCAGGACTTTGTTTCATCTGCAAGCGCCTTCATGTCAACGTTTTCGCGAGCGTAACCAAAGACCTGGCTAATAGTTTTGGTGCCCGTCAGGCGCGCGGAATACGTGGAATACGGGATGTAGGCCAGCAGTGTATCGCCTTGCCCGCCCCCATTTGGGCCACTGTCAACCACGCCCACAATGGTGTAGCTGTCGTTGTTGATGCGAACGACCTGCCCAATGGACGCGTCTGCGCTGCCAAAGAGTTTCTCGGCAGACAATTTGTCGAGAAGAACGTTTCTAGAAGTGTCATCTACGTCGGACTTTGTGAAGAGCGAGCCCGCTGATGCTTTGAGGCCCATAACGGTGAAGTAGTCGGGCGTGCAGCCGATGATTCGCGCGTCGAACTGTTTCTCGGCCGAGTTGACGCGGGCCATGGTGGAGTCGATGCCGGTGACAAGCTCATACCCTGGTACGCTGAGCTGCAGCATATCAAGATCTTGCTGCGTGACCTCGCGGTCTGGCCACGCATAGATCATGACCATGCGCGACTGATTGAGGCCCAGCGAGCTGACCAGCGAATACTTGATGCCGTCGATAAGCGCCGTCATGGCAATAACCGCGCTGATGCCAATAACAATACCCAGCACCGTCAACAAGCTACGGCCGCGGTTAGCGTTGAGCGCAGACAGGGTTTCTCGCAGCAGATCCATCAACCTCATAGCGCGACACCTCCCGTCCCGGGTCGCAAGGTGCTGCCTGCTGGTGCGGCATGCGCGCCCATCGCGGCATGTGCGCCCAGCTTCGTATCCGCGCCCGTCGTGGACTGTGCAGCGTGCTGCCTCACAAACTCCTTTTCCTGCTCGTCTGTAAGCAGGCGGCCGTCACGAATGTGTACCACGCGGTCAGCCCAAAAGGCAGTCTCGGGGTCGTGTGTAATCAGCACGATTGTCTTGCCGCGCTCCTGCATGGACTTGAACGTGTTGAGTACCATCTCACTTGTTGCAGAGTCCAGGTTGCCTGTTGGCTCATCGGCAAAAATGACCGCCGGGTCGTTTACCAGCGCACGAGCAATGGCAACGCGCTGCACCTGACCGCCGGAAAGCTCGTTGGACTTGTGCTCGTAGTACTCCTCGGGCAGGCCAACAGAACGCAGCGCCTTCCAAGCACGCAACTCTCGCTCTTTTGCGGGAATGTCCGAGTAGATGAGCGGCAGCATAACATTTCGCAGCACCGTAGTGCGCGGCAGTAGGTTAAACGATTGAAAGACAAAGCCCAGACGCGTGGCGCGAATCTCCGCAAGGTCGTCGTCGGAAAGATCTGCAACCTCAAGTCCCTCAAGCTTGTACGAACCAGCAGTAGGCGTATCCAGACAGCCTAAAATGTTCATCAGGGTTGATTTGCCCGAGCCTGACGGACCCATGATGCAAAGAAACTCGCCCTTCTCCACAGTCAGAGAAACACCCCGTAGAGCGTGCGTCAAACCTGCAGCCGTCTCGTATATGCGATGCAGCTTATGTACCTCGATTACCTTGGACATACGCGTCGCCTACTTGGAATCTTTGGAGCCTGTTGCGTCATTCGCCGAGCCAGACGTTGCGCCTGCCGGAGCGTCCATAGCCGCGCCCTGAGATGGACCGCCAGCGCCGCCGCCAATCATCACCTCAGTGCCGTCCTCAATGCCAGTACCTTCAATGACGGCCGTCGTAGAGCTTTGCGCCTTTACGGTCACTGGCACGCGCTCTACCTGCGGATAGCCCTTCTCGTCACGAGAAGTAACCACGTTGACGTAAGCGCCATCCCCGTCGTCCATGACAGCAACAAGAGGCACGGTCAGAACGTTATCCATGTGCTGGATCATGATGTCCACGTTGGCAGTCATGCCCGGCTTGATGGAAGCGTCGGGGCTACTAATAAGCAGGTCAACGGTGTAAGAAACGATGGAGCGACCAGGACTATCGTAACTTGCACCTGCATCGGCACCGTTGGACGAAACAGCAGAAACGTGAGTAACCACTGCATCGCAATACAGGTCTCGCAGAGCTGTAAAGCTGACCTGCGCCTTCTGGTCAACGGCAATGCGGGAAATGTCCACCTCGTTGATCTGGACGTTCACCTTCATCTGGGAAAGGTCCGCGATAGTAATCAGAGGACCGGCCCTGCCTCTGAGACACCATTGCGAGCGGAGACCAGAGCCGAGCGCGCTTTGCTAACCTCATTCTCAGCAGCTTTTACCTGCTGGGCAGCCTTACGCACAGCTTTATCTAACTCGTCATTCTTAATGGTAAAGAGCTTGTCGCCCTTATGAACGTACGTGCCTTCAGAAACCTGAACATCCTGAATAATGCCATCTACCTCGGGAGTTACCACAGTTGACGACACAGGCTTGATGGATCCAGACGCAGAAACAGAATCGCTGAACTCGCCGCGCGTGACAAACGTAGTGCTTGGCATCACGGTAGTGTTCTGGTTTTGGCCGCCCTGGCACATAGGCAAAATAAACAGCGCAACGAGAAGAACAAAAACTCCAGCGGCTATTCCTGCCTTGATAAGTTTCTTTTTACGACGAGCTTTACGGTGACGCGCAAGACTTTCATATGCCTCACGAGCCTCAGCATCTTCTTCGCTCTCGCCTGGAGAAATAACGTCAATCTGTGAGCCTAAGTTAGCTGTCTGATCAGCAATTGTTGGCAACGTAGAGGCAAAGGCTGCCTGCTGATATCCCTCAGGAGGTGTGGGGATGTTAGGGGCTCCGGTGCCTGTAGTGCCCGGCGCACCTGTGGAGCCCGCACCGCCCGCAGCGCCCATACCTGCGTTGCCCGCAGCGCTCGCATTTCCCTCGTTGGCTTCTTGCTTTGAACCGTGGTTGAAGTGCAGCATAGGTCCCTCCGAAGTCCATGCTTAAAACACGAGAAATCCCAGAAGAAATCAGTTTGACCTTTCAGTTTATATAAAATTTTTCAGCAGAAATTAGTTTACTTAAACAACTACGGCGAGCGGTATAAAAGCAGCGGTCTGTGTCAGCGAGCTACTCAAACACAAACGCGCAACCATCGTAACTGTCCAACGTGTTTCTCGCCCCTATTGCACCACAAGCTCAAAGTTGTCATTTGATCGATGAATGCTCCATTTAATCGATGTAGCAGAATCAATCAGCGATAAGTCATGTGAGACCAACAATAAAGCCCCTGGATATTCAGATAGTCAAGAACATAATCAGGGTTGGAATTGAGTTGTGCCACAATAGACAACACTTTTCCGCGTTGGGAATTTGATAACCCCTTTATTTTTCTTAATGTCTCTGTTTTCTGCAGCTCAGTTGGCTCTTGAGGAATATATAGCATCCGCACATCGTCAAAAATGCTTGAAATGATTTCCTTTATCAGCGTTGTTTTACCACAGCCGTTATCACCAACAACACCAATATGATCCGTATTGCCAATAAACAACGGTGGAGTTTGTAGGTAGCTCTCTCCCATAAGGATGTCAGTAGGCTCCATCCTCAATAAAACTTTTCTATTACTTGCTTTACTATCCAACCAGATGTTGGAATCGTATTGCTTCTCAACCTGAATACCTGTGGCTTTACCTGTTGCCTTCTCTAGTCTATCCAACATGCGCGCCGCCAACTTCCCAGCTTTACCGTCTTGACCTGAAACTATATAGCCCCGCTTTTTTGCGCGCGCATCACTGTCATGCTTGTCAATAGTTCTTCCACTTTTGCGCGCCTGAACTCTAGAAGCCTCTTCTCTACGCCGCTGGGTTTCTCGCTCAAGGCGAGTCTTCTCTTTTTGCGCCGCTTCCTTTGCATGTAATGCGCTAGAACGTTCAAGCTCTACCTGCGATGA
>PPYE01275342.1_pt1 | contig 36944 bp, 33 predicted proteins | sample 1559881 | NCBI WGS metagenome assembly PPYE01 (sample SAMN08240022, study PRJNA423297) | Human gut metagenome, whole genome shotgun sequencing project.
AGTAAGTCCGGTTCCGAGGGAGGGTGTAGGAAACCTGCCGCCAACGGCGGCAAGACGCCTTTACCCTACCCTACGACCTTTTGTCCTCCAGAGAGGTCGAAAACATCTTTGAAAACTCCGATTTTATCATCATGCTGAATCAGGCTGCCGGAGACAGGCAGATCCTGGCAAGTCAGCTCAATATCTCTCCGCATCAGCTCTCGTATGTCACCCAGTCCGGTGAAGGCGAGGGCCTTTTATTTTACGGAAATGTCATTCTGCCATTCGTGGATCACTTCCCGACATATCTTGAGCTGTACAGCATTATGACCACCAAGCTGGCTGAGGTTCAGGATGCAAAGGAGGCCTAAATGGAAAAGAAATCTGCGGCAAAGCAGCCTTCCGGCCAGAAGCTCCGCTGGGAGCGTGAGGATGCAGACAACACGCTGCGTCAGAACAGGCAGAAGGCAGAGAAAAAGCCTGAGGGCGATGCCGGGAAAAAGAAGGCCCAGCGGAAGCTCATTCAGGCAGAAGCAAAGAAATCAAAGAAAAAGCTTCATTTTGTGGATCCGGAGGGCAAGAAAGCCCCCGGCTCCGTTAAGAAGCAGGACACAGCCGTAAGAGCTGTGACCCATACGCCTGCAGCTGCTGTTTCCGGCAAGCTGCATCAGGCGGTAAACAGCAATAACGAGGATCGAAATGCGGGCGTGGATGCAGCGCACTTTGTGGAAGGCAGTGCCGAGGGTACGGTTCATGCTGCAGATCACATGGTCTACAGTCACAAGCTGAAGAAATATTCCAAGGCACAGAAGCTGGAGGTAAAGGCAGACAAGGCCAATATCGATTCTATGTTTCAGGAGGCTATGCAGGAAAATCCCGGCGCGGCCTCCAATCCATTTTCCCGCTGGCGGCAGCGTCAGGAAATCAAGAAGCAATACGCAGCCATGAAGGCCGGTCAGGATGCAGCGCACTCTGGTGCAGCTGCAAAGGGCTCCAAACGGTTCGCGGATACGATGAAGGAAACCGGTGAAAGGCTTCTGCAATTTGTAAAAAGCCATTCGCACATCATCATTCTGGTGCTCTGTGCAGGTCTGATGCTCATGGTTCTCTCCGGAATGGTATCCTCTTGCTCCATGATGATGAATGGCATGGGCAATACCATCCTGGGAACCTCATTTACAGCTGAGGATGAGGACATTCAGGGCGTGGATAGCGACTACGAGGCGTTGGAAACAGCCCTTCGAAATCGGATCAACAACATCGAATCGGAATATCCGGGCTACGATGAGTACCGCTACAATCTGGCAGAGATCGGTCATAACCCCTATGAGCTGGCAGCACTTCTGACGGTGGAATTTGAAAACTACACCCGTTCCCAAGTGCAGGCAGAGTTGCAGCGTATCTTCGGTGAACAGTATGAGCTGACCTGTGAGGAAGAAATTGAGATTCGAACTCGAACGGAGACCCGAACCGGCACCAGCTCCTACACGGATCCGGAAACCGGCGAAACCTACGAGGAGGATTACGAGTACGAGGTTGAGGTGGAATATGAGTACTACATTCTCAATGTGACGCTCACCAATACCGGCATCGGCGTGGTGGCAAGAGGCTCCGGCCTCAATGCGGACCAGCTGGAGCGCTACGATGTGCTGATGGAAACCCGAGGCAACCGCGATGATCTGTTCGGTGATGTGAATTTTGCAGTCCCCGGCAGTGAATATCTGGATTATGACATTCCGGGTGAAGCGCTGACGGATGAAAAGTTCCGCAGGATGATTACGGAGGCTGAAAAATATCTTGGCTATCCTTACGTCTGGGGCGGCTCCAGTCCAAGCACCAGCTTCGACTGCTCTGGTTTTGTATCCTGGGTCATCAATCATTCCGGCAACGGCTGGGATGTAGGCAGATCCACAGCAAACGGTCTGATGGGCTACTGCGATATTATCCGCAAGTCCGAGGCAAGGCCCGGAGATCTGATCTTCTTCCAGGGCACCTACAACACCAGCGGCGCTTCGCACGTTGGCATCTATGTCGGCGGAGGCATGATGATCCACTGCGGAAACCCGATATCCTATGCATCCATCGAAACGAGTTACTGGCAGCAGCACTATTACTGCATGGGCCGTATTCGATGATTCGACAATTTTCGACAATACAAGGAGGACTCAGCTATGAGCGCAAGACTCGACAAAATCGCTGCGGAGCGTGAAAAAGCCCGTAGAAAGCGCGACGAATGGGATGCGCGTATGAAGGAATGGGACCAGAAATACCGTGAACAGGAAAATGCAGAGATCCACGAGATGGTTCATGCGGCAAGACTTACGCCGGAGCAGCTGGCGGAGGTTTTGAAAAGCCTGCAGCATGGTACTCCCGATATGTCCCAGTTTACGAATGAGGAGGAAAACAACGATGAGATTTAAGAGATTTACGGCGGCATTGCTTGCCGGTATCCTGATGACCTTTTCTATGGCAGGCACAGCCTTTGCCTATACCGGAGAAACGGAGCCTGCAGAAAGCAGCACTTCCGCTTCGGAAACAGAGACGGTAAAGCCTGCGGAAACCAAGGCAGAAAAGATGGAGGAAGCCTCCGAAACTGAGGTTCCCTACAAGGTGACTGTAGCTGATGACGGCACCTATACCTTTATCCTGGGTGATTATGAGTGGAGCTTCAATCCTGAAAAGGAACAGCAGGCTGAGAAAATCGGCACGGTAACCAATGTGAATTCCTATCTGCACCTTCGCACCGGAGCCGGTATGAGCTATGAAATCATCGGGCATCTGCTTCCCGGCGCACAGGTAAAGGTCGTTGGTGAAGATGGCGACTGGTATAAGGTCGTGGTTCCCGAACAGACCGGATATGTACACAGCGATTATCTGCGCGTTGTGCAGCAGACTTCTGAAGATAGTGAGGTCAATGAAGAGCTTCTGACCTTCCTGCTTTCCATGATGTTTCAGAGCCAGCAGCAGGTATCTGACGGACACGGCCTGACTCCTCCCGGCAATCTGACGCTGGTGGATGATATCGGCCCTGTAAAAGGAGCCGGTCAGCAGTTTATCACGCTGGTCAGTAAGAATGGCAACACCTTCTATATGGTGATCGACCGCGATGATGACGGCGATGAAAACGTGCATTTCATGAACCTGGTTGATGAAGCTGACCTCTTCGCTCTTCTGGATGAGGATGCACAGGCTGTCTATCAGGAGGAACACAGAACGCCTGTTGTGACGGAGCCGGAGCAGACCGAGCCTGAGAAGGAAACCACTCCTGCAGATCCGGAGCCTGAAAAGCCTGCAAAGAAAAGCAACTGGGCTCCTCTGATGCTTCTGGCAATCTTCGGTATCGGCGGCGTCGGCTTTGCAGGATACAGCTTTATGAATAAGAAGAAAAAGGAACAGGAAGCTGCCAAGCCGGATCCCGATGTGGATTATCAGGATGAGGACGATGAGGAGTATGACATTCCCGAAGAGGATGATTACGAGGAGGACGAAACCGACTCTGTAGACTCTGACGATGATTATTCCGAAGCCTTCAGCCCTGACGGTGAAGAATAAGAAAATGGGCTAAAGCCCGGGCGGCCAGGTGGTCGCCTGATACATAGTCTCCAGGAATTGGGGGCTAAATCTAACCTGGAGGTGCAGAAATTTGAAGCTTATTATCACAGAAAAGCCGTCTGTCGGGCAGACCTATGCCAAGGTTCTCGGTGTGCGGGATCGCCACGACGGATATCTGGAGGGTGGCGGGTATATCGTCAGCTGGTGCGTTGGTCATCTGGTGGAATTGTCGGAGCCGGAGGAATACAACGGCAGGTACAGCAAATGGGAGTACGCAGATCTTCCCATCATCCCAGAGGAATGGAAATACCGTGTTTCCTCCGGAACGAAAAAGCAGTTTGAGATTCTGAAAAAGCTCATGGCAAGAACTGATGTGGACAGCATCTGCAACTGCTGCGATGCCGGACGCGAGGGCGAGCTAATCTTCCGTCTGGTCTACAACAAATGCGGCTGCAAAAAGCCGGTGGAACGGCTCTGGATCTCTTCTATGGAGGACAGCGCCATCAAAGAGGGCTTTGAAAACTTAAGGCCCGGAACTGAATATGATTCTCTTTATGAGGCAGCCCTTTGTCGGGAGAGTGCAGACTGGATCGTCGGCATCAACGCTACCCGGCTTTTTTCATGCCTTTACAGGCACACGTTGAATGTTGGCCGTGTTATGACTCCGACACTTGCCATGGTTGTGATGCGTGAGGCTGCAATCAAGGCCTTCAAGCCAGAACCATTCTACACGGTGCAGCTCATTACAGATCAGGTACAGGCAGGTGGTGAACGAATGAAGGAACGAAATCAGGCTGCGGAAATTGTCGAAAAATGTCGAATGGCAGGGACTGCAAGAATCTCGAAGGTCACACAGAAGGAAAAAACCGAAAAGGCTCCCCTCGCTTACGATCTGACCGGTCTGCAGCGAGACGCTAACCGTATGCTGGGCTATACCGCACAGCAGACTTTGGATTACACCCAGTCCCTTTATGAGAAAAAGCTGGTGACTTATCCGAGAACCGACAGTCGCTATCTCACTGAGGATATGGCCGATATACTGCCGGGGCTGATCAAACGAATTCAGGCAGAAACCGGTATTGCTGCAGATTAAGCGATTCCGGTTCATGCGCAGCAGATTATCAATGGCAAGAAGGTCACAGACCATCATGCCATTATCCCAACAAACAGCATTCAGAGGTCAGTTGTTGCAGAACTGCCAAGCGGTGAACAGGCAGTTTTCAAGCTGATTGCAGCCAGGCTTCTCTGCTCTGTGGGAGAGCCGTTCCGGTACTCCGAAACTGCTGTGGAGCTGGAATGTGCCGGTGAGACCTTCACTACTAAGGGAAGGACCATTCTGGATTCCGGCTGGAGAGCAGTTCAGGAATCGGTTTACCCTCCGAAGAAGGAAAAAGCTGAGGAACCAGATACCATACAGGCCGTTTCTGAAGGCTCCGTTCTCACCCTGTCTGATGTGAAGATCAAGGAGGGTCAGACCTCCAGTCCAAAGCATTTTACGGAGGATACACTTCTGCAGATGATGGAGTCTGCCGGTGCTGATGAGATGCCGGATGAGGTTGAACGCAAAGGTATCGGTACGCCTGCAACCCGCGCCGGAATTATTGAAAAGCTGGTGCAGAAGGGCTTTATCGAGCGGCGTGGCGATAAGAAAGCAAAGCATCTTGTTTCAACAGACAAGGGTGATGCGCTGGTCACTGTGGTTCCGGAGCAGATCCAGTCTCCATCCCTCACGGCAGACTGGGAGGAAAAGCTTCTGGAGGTGGAACGCGGCAATTATGATCCGGAGACCTTTATGGCAGAAATCAGTGGGATGATCACAGGCCTTGTGAAGAATTATGAAGCAGTGAAAGGCGCGGACACCTTGCTTCCTTCCAGAGAGAAATCCGGCAAGGTCATTGGCAGCTGTCCTTCCTGCGGCAGTGATATTGCAGAAATGCAAAAGGGCTGGTTCTGCACCAACAAATCTTGCAGATTTGCAATCTGGAAGGACAACAACTATTTCAAAAAGCTGGGCAAGAAAATGACTCCGCAGCTTGCAGAGCAGCTGATCCGCAAGGGCTCAGTACCATTGAAGAATTGCCGTTCCGAGCGCACCGGCAAGACCTATAACGCAACGGTGAAGGTCAGCCCCGGCCAGAACGGCGAAGCAGTATTTTCATTACAGTTTGACAAAGGAGGAAAGGCATGACGAAAAGCATTCGTTTTATCGACAGTCAGTATCACGATCTGTTCCGCATTCCTGACGGTGGTATGATCCAGGTCACTTATCCGGACCGCAGCTTTGCTGCCAAGTGCGAATATGTGGATGATTATCATCTGAAGGTGGCAAATGAGCTCTTCCACATTTGCCAGTTTGCAGAGATTCTGGAGCGCGGCGGAGGAAGCTGCCAGCCGGAGCCGATACTGGAGTTAGACAGAGCCGCATGGGACATGGGTCACCGCGGCTTTCTTGCTGTTCAGAGCAGTGAATTCGGCTGGGATTACACCTTCTATGATAAGGAATTCCATGAGTTGGATGGCGGACAGCTGGATGATCTGGAGATTTCCCTTCAGGAGGCCCGCAATGCACTGGCCGCAGATTTCGGCTGGAGCAGGCGCTCCATGACGCTGATCAGCTACGACGATTTCATGGAAAAGGTTGAGGAAAATTATCTCCGCTCTGCAGAGATGGCCATGGAGGATGATTACGGTATGATCGACGGCATCATCAACAACGGAAAGAAGCAGGAGCCGGAGGAACGGCAGTCGGTTCTGGAGCAGCTGAAGACTGCGGAAACTGCGAAGGCTCCGGAGCTTCCGGTGAGAACTCCCTCCCGTGATGAGCCGGAGCGCTGCTGGTAAGGAGGTGCAGAAATTATGGCAAAGCAGATGAATGCACAGTCTCAGTTTGACCGCGTCACTGAGATCACCAAACAGCTGGAGGAAGGAATTCAGAACCTGTTTGAGTCAGAAAAATTCAAAACCTGGCTGACGACCATGTCACGCTTTCACGATTATTCGCTGAATAACACGCTCCTCATTGCCAGCCAGAAGCCGGATGCCACTCTGGTTGCCGGATATACAGCCTGGCAGAAGAACTTTGGCCGTCAGGTCAATAAGGGTGAAAAGGCCATTCGCATTCTGGCTCCGGCACCCTACAAGAAAAAGGCTGAGTTTGATAAAGTGGATCCTGCAACCGGCGCGATTCTCACAAATCCGGACGGCAGCTTCATGAAGGAAACCAGGGAAATCGTGGTTCCGGCCTTCAAGGTGGTCAGCGTATTTGATGTCAGCCAGACCGATGGCAGAGAGCTGCCTTCCCTGGGAGTCAATGAGCTGACTGGCGATGTTGCACAGTATGACCGCTTTTTCGAAGCACTGAAGCTGAGTTGTCCGGTGCCCATTGCTTTTGAAGAAATTGCAACCGGCGCGAAGGGATATTTCCACACCGTTGAAAACAGAATTGCAATCCAGCAGGATATGAGCCAGGTGCAGACCATCAAGACTGCCATTCATGAAATGGCCCACCAAAAGCTCCACTCCATTGATCCGCAGGGGACTCCCTCTGAGGAACCAAAGCTTACCCGAAACAGTAAGGAGGTTGAGGCAGAATCCGTTGCCTATACTGTCTGCCAGCACTATGGCATCGAGACCTCTGATTACAGCTTCGCCTATATTGCAGGCTGGTCCAAAGGCAAGGAAACACCGGAGCTGAAGGCTTCTCTGAATCGGATCCGCGTGGCAGCCAATGAGATGATTACGGAAATCGACGAGCATATGGCGGAGCTGGAAAAAGCTTATGCCTGGGAGCATCTGAAGGCTGCGGATGTAACGGAAATTCACAGCACGGGCAGTTCCTATTACAGTGCCTCTCGTATGGCAGAGCATGAATTTTCGGCAGAAATTCTTGGAACCACTGTGAAGCTTACTATGACCGTATCTCATCATGATGATGGTGAAGGCTTTGTTATTCGTTCCAGCGGCAAGAATATTTGGGATGCAATGCCGGAGTCGGAGCTTCGAAAGCTGGAACCGGTACTTTCTGCTGCAGCAGAATTCGGCAGCTGGGAGCGCCGTATTCAGTCTGCAGAAACCATTGAAGCTGTAAAAGAAGTTGAATGGGGGCTGATGGAAACAGAAAACCTCGGCTTTTCCCATGAACAGTTTCAGCAGTTATATGAGGCAATGGATAAACGAACTGCAGAGCTGCAGCAGCCTTCGGAACGCAGCTCCGTTCTTGCGGATCTGCATGCGAAGTCCGAAGAGCACAGTCTCCCTCATGTTTCCCACAAATCTAAAGCAAAGGAGGAAACCCGATGATCTTTAACGTAGAAGAAATCAGTCTGCTGCTGGAGGTGGATCACTCCACCCGCAAAGCTGCTATGCAGGCGCTGATTGCTCTTTTGAAAATTACTGAAAGCGCAGAGCTCCGCAGTCAGTTCCGGCAGCTGGGCGGCAAGCTCTATGCTATGAGCGATATGGATTTTGAAGCTGTGGACTTCGCTTCCTGGAAGGAGGATTTTGATGCAGAGAATGAATGATAAGGAGCTCTTCTTTACTGATGACGAGCTGAATCTCATGATGATTTACAATCCCGGATCCAGAGAAAGATTGATTGCGGAACTGACACAGATGCAGTCTCAGCTGACCGGCAGAGATAAGGAGCTTCGACGCTGGACAAAGTCAGCGCTTTCCAAGCTCTCCGCTATGTCCGACGAAGATTTTTCTTCCCTGGAGCTTCTGCCCTGAGGAGGTACCCATGGAGAATAAGGATCACATTCTATTATTTCGTGTCAGCAAGAGTGAGCTGGAACACATCCTACAGAAAAAAGCGGAGGTAGGCATCCGGAATATGGCTGCCTATCTCCGCAAAATGGCTCTGGACGGTATCTGCATTCAGCTGGATCTGGGCGATGAGCTGACAGAGATACGCGCCCTTCTCGGTCGCTGCAGCAGCAACCTGAATCAATATGCCAGGGTGGCCAATACCTCCGGCAATATCTATGCCAAGGACATCAAGGATCTACAGCAGCTGATGACAGAAATCTGGAACAATCAGCGGGCACTTTTGAAGCGCCTCTCTGATATCTGATGAAGTAATTCATCCGGTGCGGATTTGTCCGTACCGTACATAATCTGATAGAAATCGACACCCTTGCATTGGCAAAATCCGCGTCGATATAATGAAGTCAGAAATAAACTTTGGACGGAGGTACTGCATATGACTGCTATCAAATATATTCTGAAAAGCTTGCTGAAGCTGGCTGCGCTGCCGGTGATTCTTACTCTTCGCATTGCCATGCTGCTGACAAAAATCGTTGGTTATGTCGGCTCCTATATCATGTCTCCTGTGATGCTGTTCATCCTGGGCTGTGGCATTTACTGCCTGATAAAAACACGCTGGACCGATGTTGCCATTCTCTTTGGCATGGAAGCCGTCATCGGACTTTTGATGTTCGGCGGACTCTGGATCTACTGCAACGCAATGGATCTTTGCGACAGCCTGACAGCCTTCCTGCACAGCTGATAAGAACTCAATAGATTGCACCGGAAAATGTCTCTTCGGAGGCATTTTTCTTTTGCTCAAAATTTCAGAATCGAGGTGAGCCAATGGCTGCAACACGACTGATTGCACTGCATATTAACAAGGGAAAAACGGTGGCCCAGTGCCTTGCGGACCGCACCGATTATTCTCAGAACGAAAAGAAAACCGACAACGGAAAATATATCAGCTCCTATGGCTGTGATCCGCGAACCTGCGATGAAGAATTTCTCTTCTCCAAGCGTCAATACGAGCACATCACCGGACGTCATCAGGCCCACGATGTGATTGCTTATCAGATCCGGCAATCCTTCAAACCAGGCGAGGTCACGCCAGAAGAGGCAAACAAAATCGGCTATGAGTTGGCAATGCGCTGGACCAAGGGAAAGCATGCCTTTATCGTGGCAACACACATTGACCGTGCCCACATTCACAACCACATTATTTATAATTCCACATCCATGGACTGCACCCGGAAATTCAAGAATTTCTTTCTATCTGGTATGGCTGTAGCAAGGCTGAGTGATCTGCTCTGTCTGGAACATGATCTCTCCGTGATTGACCGCAGACCATACGGCGAACGTGAGAAAAGAACGGACTTCCCGAAGCGGCCAACCTACCGGGATTCTATTTGCGAGGCGATAGATGAAGTGCTGCAGAAAAAACCAAAGTCCTTCGAGGAACTGATCCGTTTTCTGCAGGAGGACGGTTATCAGTATAAGCCAGGAAAACAGCCTGCACTGAAGGGTCCGGATTAAAAACGCTTTATCCGCTTCAGTTCTCTGGGGGATGGATATTCAGTGAATGAGTTGGCTGCAGTCATTGCCGGAAATGAAGAACACCGCAGCAAATTCCAGGGCAAAAAAAGAACCGGCACCGGCAGCAGACAGCCGCAGAATTCCCGCCGCATGTCCTTCCTCATTGATATTCAGGAGAAGATGCGTGAGGGCAAAGGCCGTGGCTATGTTACCTGGGCGAAGAACTTCAATCTGAAGCAAAGAGCTGAAGCAATGCTGTTCATGCGGGAGCATAAAATTGAAAGCTTTGAGGAGCTGGTGCACCGTGCAGATGAAGCCTCCGGTCAGGCTGAAGCCTTGCTGAATTCTGTAAAGGCTGACGAGGGCCGCCTGCAGGAAATCGCAGTGCTGAAGACGCATATCGTAAACTTTTCCAAGGCAAAACCAGTCTTCGATGCCTATAAAGCCAGCGGCTACAGCAAGAAGTTTTTCGAAGAACATCGTGATGTGCTGACGCTACGTCGTGCTGCGAAAAAGGCCTTCGATGAATATTTAGCTGCCCATCCGGATCAGAAGTCACTTCCCCGCGTGAAGGAACTGAGTGCGGAATACGCTGAGATCCTGTCCCGCAAGAAAAAGAACTATCAGAGCTATCGTGCTGTCCGAAAAGAAAATGAAGAATGGCAGGTTGCCAAGAGTCTTGTTGCTGCTATTCTGCAGGAGGAAATCCATCAGGAAGAGGAACAGAAACGACAGCAGAATCAGGAAAAATCTCATTAAGGAACAGAAAACCCGGTGCGGAAAAACGGCAGTAAACCGTTCACTCTGCATCGGGCATTTTTCTTTTTGGCAGCAGTACATAAGCGTCTGTTTTACAGATGCGTAGCCGGAGCCGCAGGCTTCCGTTCTCTGGGGATTGGGGAAGCATTCCTCAACAAACAAGACGTCTTTGTAATACAAAGACACTGCTTGCAGATTTGTAAATTCCTATCAAAATTCGTCGAAAAAACACGGTTTACAAACGTACATAAATTGACTTTGTTCGAGGTTGAGATTATACTATAGGAAGAATACTGTTATCAGCTTTCATTGCAAGATGGAGATATGACTATGGAATACTTATCAATCAGACAAGTAGCAGAAAAATGGGGACTTTCCGCAAGAAGAATCAATGTGTTGTGTTCTGAAGGAAGAATCGAAGGAGCGACAAAGATCGGTTCTTATTGGGCTGTTCCGGCAGATGCGGAGAAGCCGAAGGATGAAAGAATTCGAAGCGGTAAGTATGTCAAGACTGCTCAATCAAATACCAAGTAAGGAGAATGTATCATGGCCGCAATCAATGATTTAATCAGCCAGATTCAGGATGCCGAACTGCGCGAACGCATCCAGAAAGAAGTAAATAAACTCTCCAAGCAAAAGAAGTTTGGCTTGGTGTTTGAAGAACATATGCCCGAGTGTACTCCTCTCTACGATATGCCAATTAAGAGAGGATGTAATGTCATGCTCCGGGATGGCAAAGAGGATAAGTCTGTCTATATCGTTGCCAAGATTGAAGGCGAAAATGCAATCTGTATAAAACGCGACAACCAAGAAGAAGCTGTTACGTTTGCAATGGCAGATATTGTACGTGTTGCAGAATTTGGCGAGTCAATTTATCCATATCTGAAACCTCTGGACTCTGTTTGCAATGCTCCGGATTCTGATCTTTGGCATACTTTGATTGAAGCTGACAACTATCACGCCCTTCAACTTCTTGAATATCTGTATGCCGGAAAAGTAGATTGTATATATATTGATCCTCCTTATAACACTGGTGCAAAAGACTGGAAATATAATAATGATTATGTTGACGGGAATGATGTTTATAGACATAGCAAATGGCTAAGCATGATACAAAAACGACTTGTGCTCGCGGGAAAGCTTTTAAATCCAAATGACTCAGTGCTTATTGTTACAATCGATGAAAAAGAGTACTTGCATTTAGGATGTCTTCTTGAGGAAATGTTCCCTACAGCAAAAATGCAGATGGTAAGTAGTGTTATTCGACCTTCAGGAATGGCTAGGGATTCCGAATTTTCTAGAGCAAACGAATATCTTTATATACTTCGTTTTGGAAATTGTGTTGTAAACAAATTGCCGTTGTCAGAAGAATGGAAAGGTAATATTTCATCGAGCACAACTAATTCGGTCCGCTGGCAGAGTCTAATGCGAGGAGGTTCTAATTCTGAAAGACCTCATTCACCGGGCTGTTTCTATCCGATATACATCTCTCTCGATAAAAAACATATTGTTGGTGTTGGTGATCCAATTCCAGTAAATATGGATTATCGCACAGTAGGGACACCTAATAACGTAATTGCGTTGTGGCCTGTTCGCCCTGATGGTGATGAACGTGTATGGCAGTACTCTCCTGCAAAATTCTTAGACATCCTAGATAAAGGATATGTGAGATTAAGTGAGCAAACTAGAAATGAGTGCGGGGTAACCATTCGTTACATATCAAAAGGATGGCAAGATAAAGTCGAGAAGAATCAAATTGCCGTTTTAGGCAGGAACGAAGATGGATCGCTAATATTTGATAATGAATTTGACAATGAATTTATTCCTCCAAACCAATGGTGGATTAGATCACACAATGCTACAGATTGTGGAAGCAAAATGCTACAAACAATAATTGGTAGCCGCTTTCCGTATCCCAAATCATTATATGCCGTTCATGATACATTGAATTTCTTTGTTGCGACCAAACCAAATGCATTAATCGTAGATTTTTTCGCGGGTTCTGGAACAACTTTACATGCGGTAAATCTTCTGAACGCCGAAGACAATGGACAAAGAAGGTGTATTCTGGTGACTAATAATGAAGTTTCGGAAGCAGAAGCAAAGCGTTTTAACGAGCAAGGAATCTACGCTGGCGATGAAGAGTGGAACAAATTAGGTATTGCACGCTATGTTACTTGGCCGCGTACTATTTGTAGCATTGAAGGTCACGATATAAATGGGAATCCATTAAAGGGAAATTACATTGGATCGGATATGCCGATGTCAAATGGTTTTAAGTCCAATGTGGCTTTCTATCAACTTGGATTCTTGGATAAGACTGCTATAGCTCTTGGTATGCAGTTTAAGGAAATGTTGCCTACACTTTGGATGAAGACAGGTTGTGTTGGTAAATGTCCATGTGTTGATGGAGACACAATGCCTTCAATGCTGATTTTGCCAGAAAATATGTTTGCTGTACTCCTGAATGAGAATACATTCGCTGCATTTGAAGAAGAATTGGCACAGCATCCAGAGATACAGACTGTTTTCTTGGCAACTGACTATGATGTAAATTATCGAGCAATGGCAAAGAACTTAAATGTAGAGAACACATATCAGCTCTACAGAGATTATCTTGACCACTTTAGATTGAATAGGGGGAGAAACTAATTATGATATGTGAATTATTCTCTTTCCAAAAACAGGCTGTCAATGAGCTGCGTTTTAGAACAGCCATGGCACTTAACAACTATCGCATGCTGAAGATACCTCAGGTGGTTTCTCTCCAGGCTCCAACCGGATCTGGTAAGACGATTATTATGTCTGCCCTGATTGAGGATATCTTTTTTGGATCTGAACAGTTTACAGAGCAGCAGGATGCTATCTTTGTATGGCTTTCCGATTCTCCTCAGCTGAATGAACAGTCAAAACAGAAAATAGAGCTGAAGGCTGACCGTATCCGCTTGGATCAGTGCGTCGTTATTACAGACGAATCCTTCGATATGGAAGTCTTAGAAGACGGTCATATCTATTTCTTAAATACACAGAAGCTAGGCAAGGCAGCTAATCTTAGCCGCCATTCCGATACGCGCCAGTACACTATCTGGGAAACTATTGAAAATACAGCAAAGGCCAAGGCAGACCGACTCTATTTCATCATTGATGAAGCCCATCGTGGCATGCAGGGACGTTCTGCTGGCACGGCAACAACAATCATGCAGCGCTTTATTAAGGGCAGTCCGGAATATAATCTTTCTCCTATCCCGGTTGTTATTGGTATGAGTGCAACGTCAGAGCGTTTCGATGCCCTTGTTGGTAAGGGAACAAATTCTACGCTACATAAGGTTGCCGTTTCACCCGCACAGGTTCGTCAGTCTGGATTGCTGAAGGATCGTATTGTGATTACTTATCCTGATGATCCTACAAAACATAGCGATATGGCTGTGCTTCAAGCAGCAACTGACGAATGGGTCGAGAAGTGTAAGCATTGGTATCAGTACACCTATGAACAGCACTATTCCAATGTAAATCCTGTATTTGTTATCCAGGTCTGCGCAGGCTCAGGTAAAAAAGTTTCTGATACAGACCTTGACGATGTAATTGCAAAAATCGAAGAACGTATCGGTGAAACTTTCAAAGAACATGAAGTTGTGCATACTTTCGGCTCTACTGGTGCACTGACTATTCACGGTCTGAATGTACCGCATATTGAACCTTCAGAAATTGCAGATGACCGCAGAATTCGTGTAGTTCTGTTTAAAGAAAATCTTTCTACAGGATGGGATTGCCCTCGTGCTGAAACGATGATGTCTTTCCGCCGTGCAGAGGATGCAACCTATATTGCCCAGCTGCTTGGACGTATGGTGCGTACTCCGCTGCAGTGCCATGTTGTTGTCGATGATTTCCTGAATGACGTGCGTCTGTTCCTGCCGTATTTCAACAGAGATACTGTTTCTAAAGTAATTGATGAACTTCAGGCATCTGAAGGTGGCGAGATTCCGACTGTTGTAGATGGTGAATCTCTGGAACAGCAGGTATATGATACTTGGACCGTTCATACTACCAAAAAGAGACAGCCAAAACAGGCTGAAGGTCAGATGAGTCTTATGGATTATCTGAACGGCTTCGGTGCTGAACCGACATCAGAACCGGCACCTGCAACACTTGATAATCCATTTAGCTCTACAGCCACAGCAACTACTCCGATTGCAGGTGAAAAAACGCCCGCTACAGTGCCTGCAGATCAGCCAGCTGCAGAAATTCCGGCAGCAACTACAGCAACAGCAGACAATACGAGCCAAGTTAATGTTACGCCGGTTACTCAGCCTTCGCCTGCGGTAAACCAGACCAACCAGGATAATCAGCCTGTTCTATCGCCGGTTGTATCACAGATGTCTCTTCTTCCGACCATCGACCGTGAAGGCATTACAAAGTTCATTAATGAGCAGGGTTATCTGACCTACATGGTTCGTGCCGTAAAAATCAATAGCTATCTGAAGTCATTGATGAGCCTTGCAGGATTGCTGACGCAGTTTAACATCTGCCTTACCGCAACTGACGACGTGAAAACCGACGTTGCAAAGCTTATCCATAACTATGTGACTCAGCTCCATAATTCCGGTAAATACGAAGCACTTGCAAAACAAGTCATGGAAATGAAGCTTTCTATGCAGATTTTCGACGTGTTTGGCGAGGCTTTGAATGTAGATAGTATCACGGATCTGTTTACTACATCCGAAACCGATCTTGATCGTCAGCTGCGTGCTGCCGATGCAAAGATGGGTGGCTGTGGCTTCCCTGTAGCATACGGAAGATATCTTCTGTCTACATCAAGCATTGATTTTGATAACCTGAATTCTTTCAAAATCGATTGCATTCTGTTTGCCTTTGACAGTGATTGCATTGTGCAGCTGAATCAGTATGCGGAAAAGAAATTCCACGAACTTAATGATCAGTATCGTAAATACATTGCAGTAAAGCCTGAGAAATGCAAAAAACAGTACAGCGATATTGTTGCTGACGGTGACGAAATCAGTAAGCACAACTTTACACTGCCGGAAACTATCAGTGCAAAGGTGGATATGAACGGAACAGAATTCCGAGATCATCTTTTCGCGAACGCTTCCGGTTATGCAAGAATTAAGCTTAACGGTTGGGAGTTAGCTGTTCTTGCTGAAGAACAGAAACGTCCGGACTTTGTATGTTGGCTTCGCAATCCGCCTAGCCAGTCATGGTCGCTCTGCATTCCTTACGAGATGGAAGGCAAGTGCAAAAAGCTGTATCCAGACTTCATTATTGTTCGCAAAGACCCAGAGCTGGGCTATGTTGTTGATATTTTGGAGCCGCACAATCCGGATTTCAAAGACAATCTTGGTAAGGCCAAGGGCCTTGCTGAATATGCAGCAAACGAGACCAGAATGGATCGCATTCAGCTGATCCGAATCGGTAAGGATGCTGCGGGCAACAATCGCTTTAAGCGTTTGAATTTAGCGAAAGGTTTTGTCCGCAATAAGGTTATCGCTGCAATCAATACCGATGAGCTGGATCATATCTTCGATACTGATGGAGAATTTGAAGATTAAATAAACGATTAGGCAGGGACAAAACAATGAGACGCAACAGTGCTATGAACTCTTACAATTTTATAGATTTATTTGCGGGAGCTGGTGGTTTATCTGAAGGCTTTATTCAGGCTGGATTTTCACCTGTAGCACATGTTGAGATGAATCCTTTTGCTGCCCAAACACTAGAGACAAGAACCGGATATTATTATCTGAAGTCCCAGGGCAAGCTGAATGTCTACTACGATTACATTAAAGGAACCCTGTCACGACAAGAATATCTCAAACAGATTCCGGAGGAGCATTTGAAATCTGTGTTCTGCGAGACGATGTCAGACGATACTCTTCCCGGACTGTTTGAGAAGATTGATGCTATTTTGAAGGACAAGGGCATCAATGGAATTGATGTTATTATTGGTGGTCCTCCCTGCCAGGCATATTCGCTTGTAGGAAGAGCGCAAAGCAGCCATATGGAGAAGCCAATGGCAGAAGATCCGAGAAATGATCTCTATAAGCTATATGCAAGATTCTTGCAGAAGTATCAGCCTAAGATGTTTGTGTTTGAAAATGTTATGGGCATCAAGTCCGCTAATGGTGGTGCAACATGGCTGAAGGTCCAAGCTGCATTAAAGGAAGTTGGATATGAAATAGAATGTCATGAACAGAATTCCAAGAATTTTGGTGTCCTGCAGAGCCGTAGAAGGATGATTATTGTTGGCTGGCTTAAAGACAGCGGATTAGGTTATCCGGAATTTGAAAAAAAGACTATCACAGCTACAGTTAACGATATTCTGGAAGATCTTCCTACACTCCATCCAGGTGAACAATCTGCAAGCTATCGTACCGATAGTCTGAGCCAGTATTTGACTGAAACAGGAATCCGTACAACAGATGATGTACTAACGCATCATTGCGCGAGAACTAATAAGTCTCGCGATATTGAGATATACAAAAAAACAATTGAGCTTTGGAACGATGGACATAAGAGGCTCAACTACAATGATTTGCCGGAAGAATTGAAGACGCATAAGAATCGAAAATCATTCCTTGATCGGTTCAAAGTTGTTGAAGGCGATGAAGCTTATTGCCACACGATGTTGGCACATATATCCAAGGATGGACACTATTTTATCCATCCAGATATTGAACAGCATCGCTCTATTACAGTGCGTGAGGCTGCTCGTATTCAATCCTTCCCAGATAGTTATTTCTTTGAAGGCCCTCGAACTGCACAGTTTGTACAGATTGGAAATGCTGTTCCTCCTTTGATGGCAAAAGGTATCGCTGAAGGAATCGCACAAGAACTAAGTCGGGAGGAAGACAATGGAAAGCAATCTCCTACTTGAACAGTATAGCTGGTACAAAAAACTGTATTTGGAAGAATCTCCTTTCAAGTGCCTCTTAAATGCGGATATTGAATTGAATCCGCACCAGATAAACGCGTTCTGTGCCGCTATCCAAGCATTAAAAACCGGCGGAATCATTCTGGCGGACGAGGTTGGTTTGGGAAAAACCATTGAAGCTGGCTTGGTTTTAAACTATGTGCTGGATTCCGGTGCCAAGAAAATACTCATCTCCCTGCCAGCAACACTGCGCAAGCAATGGGAAGTAGAACTTCAGGAAAAGTTTGGCATTAATGCATTTATACTGGATCGTTATACGGTTGAACGGGATGTTCATGCCATACAGAACCGCTTAGAAGACAGAAACCAAGTAAGTGTTATCCTGACCTCCTATGATTACTCTTCCAAATTGATAAAAAGATTTCCTAAGGTTAAGTGGGATTTCTTAATTATCGATGAGGCCCATAACCTTAGAAATGTATTCCATGGAACTAAACGTGCGAAGAATTTATATGACCTAACGAAGGGATTGCCCAAGATTCTTCTTACCGCAACGCCACTGCAGAACTCGCTTTCCGATCTGCACGGTTTAGTATCTTTTATTGATCCTCGCATTTTTGGATCGGAGAAGATTTTTAACCGCCGTTTCGTGGAAGGCGGCGATTATGACGAATTGAAACAGGAACTTCTTCCGGTATTGTATCGTACACTTCGCCGCGATGTTGGAAAGTACATGGCATTCAGCAAGCGAACCTGCGTTACCGTGGATTTCCACCTGAGTGAAGCAGAGAAAGCTCTATATGACGAAGCCAATGCTTTTCTGAGAAGAGATCCGTTGTACTCCATTCCAACAGCAAACCGTGGCTTAATTATCCTTGTTATTCGTAAGTTGCTTGCATCCTCCAGTTTTGCTTTAATCGAGACCTTTGAAGTCTTGGAGAAACGACTTGAGAAGTTGTACGAGGGAACAAAATCCGCCAATGCACAAGAAGGATTTAATCTATTTTGGGATTTTGTTGAGGATGAAATCGATGAGACCGGATTCGATGAATATGATGATGAAGAAACTGCTTCCAAAAAGCAGGCGATCCGAGATGAATTGGCAGTCGTAAGAAATATCCTTGAGATTGCGAGAAGCATCACCTCAAATGCCAAAATTGCTGCCTTAAAAGAAGCACTTACATCTGCGTTTAGCCATCAGATAGAAGAAGGCTTGGACCAGAAGGCGGTTGTATTTACAGAATCAAAGCGTACTCAGAAGTATATAGCAGCTGAACTGCGTAAATCTGGCTATACCGATGAGGATATTCTTCTGTTTAATGGAGATTTTGATGATGCCATGACGCAAGAGATATACCGCGCATGGCAGGTGAAAAATTTTGGGAAAACCAACTATGGTCGAAGCGTTGAGTATAAGCATGCCATTGTTGACTATTTTAAGAGTCATGCAAAGGTTTTGATTGTAACGGATGCAGGCTCAGAAGGTTTGAATCTGCAGTTCTGCAATACCATTATCAACTATGATCTTCCTTGGAATCCTCAGAAGATAGAGCAAAGAATCGGTCGTTGTCATCGTTATGGACAAACGCATGATGTAGTCGCAATCAATCTGTTAAATACAGATAATGAAGCCGACAGAAGGGTCTACGATATTCTTTCCAAGAAATTTGAACTGTTTGAAGGTGTATTCGGTGCATCTGACGTTGCACTGGGTGCTCTGGAATCAGGTATAAGCTTCGAAAAACGGATTTTGGATATCTATCAAAATTGCAGAAATATCACTGCTGTCAGAAAAGCATTTGCTGATTTGAACCGGCAGTTGGATAGCAAGAAAAATGCACATGCAGCTGAGCTGCGCTCCATTCTCCTTACTGAGAGTAGAGAAGCCAAAGGTGAAGCGCTCGAAAAGACGAAGTCTGACATTGAGAAATATCTAAAAGATGTTGAATATTGGAGCCAGTTCGAAGAGCCAGAAATGGATCGAAAACTATATTATTGGCAAATCGATAACTGGGGTGAAAAGGTATTCGGCTCTCATGGAACGCTGTTTTTAGGCGCTTTCATGGATAATGCCAAACTGCTCTTCCCTGTGTTGCTTCTTTGCGATGAAAACGGAGAATACATTGATTTCTCAGAAGATGACATTGTCTCTGCATTGGAAGAAGCAGACGACGATGACGTGCGTTTTTTCAAGCCTACAGCTGAGGAAACCGCGTATTTTGAACGGATATATAACCGTTTAATTGCGGAAGTTCAGAGTCAGCATGATGCAACTGTTGCACCTATCCTTGCCTATAACGAGAAAAAGATTAACAACTGGGTAGATGTTCAGTTGGAACAGCTTCAGGTTCAACTTGCAGATGCGAAGAAAGATGTTGAAGGATATCTTTTGGAAGAGATGACTGCAGTAGATTCTTTGCAAAAGCAGGATATAAAGAAAAAGCTAGTCGAGGCAAATAAGCGCCTGCAGAAATTACAAAGAGAATTGCCGAAGCGAGAAAAAGACATTCGTGATGAAGCACAGGCTGAAATCGAACGTTTCAATCACGAACAGGAAATAAAGCCAATATTATTGATCAATATTGTGTTGAAATTCTGATAGGAGGCACACATGGCCGATAGATTTAAGTTTGCTGGTGTACGCCAGAAGGTCATAGATATGATGAAAACTGACCTTTTGGGACCTATGGATGAAAATGAAGTTTTGAACCAGAATCCTCGTTATGAGTATCTGGTTGGTATGCTTGCGCCTCAATCCGACGAGACTTCGGAACAGGAAGTGGACGGCGATGCATCTTTCGAAGGTGATGCTGATTACACTGCCGGTGAAGAAGATGATAATGAGCCTATTTCGGCAAATAGATTCAAAACTCCATCATCTATTGGTATTAGTTTCTATATCGAAACAGCTACAGTTGATTTTACTGTAGAAATCACTTGGGGCGATTATGAAAAAGCGACCGACAAGGTTGTTGATAAGGAAGGCAAGGAAAAAAGTGTAAATACATATACACGTATTCCTCAGAAGGCAACAACAGAGATCGACCTTAACTCGTTCGCAAAGAGTAGAGAGTATCCTCTTGTTGTAGATTCCACTATTGTCCTTCATATCTCGAAAATTGCGCTGAAGACAGGTTACTCTCTTGTAACAGCTTATGTAATCAATCGGAGAAAGAATCCGGAAAGCGATATTGCTGGAATGATGTTCCAAGTTGCGCTTAAAGCATATTCTTCAAGTGGCAGCAGCATCTTCTATGCAGAACACATTTGTCGTGAAATTCTTGCGGCAGATGAATTCTATTTTGCGCAGAGACCTATCTTTGGTAGAGGTCGTGGATGTGCAGCTACATGGACAGCAGACGGCAATGGCCGTGCATCTCTTATCGAATCTACTTTTATTCCGGAATATGAATTTCCGGGAGTAAGTGCTGCATTGAAGGGATTTGATCAGTTCTATTTTTCAATGCGCAGCCTGTCTGTTTCCAAGAGAAAAGACGATATCATCGGGCGCTTGAATGTTCTTGCTGACGCATATGCCGAGTGGATACAGAACACTCTAATCAATGATGAAAAGATGCAAGACAATAAGTTTAAGTCTGAGATCGGTGATGATGTAGTATTCAAATGCCAGGAGGCGTTGCGAAGAATTAGGGCAGGTATCCAGCTTTTGATTGACGACGCAACAGCTTTTGATGCCTTTTGTTTTATGAACAGAGCCATGATTCTGCAGAGAAATATAATGAATTTCTCGAAAAAACATGGTGCTGGCATCGAGTGCAGTTTTACTGATTTTGTCAATCCGAGGGATCCTAAGAATAATTTCGGATGGAGACCTTTCCAGATAGCATTCATCCTGATGAATTTGAATGGAATCGTTGACCCAAATCACGAGGACCGTGAAATAGTGGATCTGCTTTACTTCCCGACAGGTGGTGGTAAAACGGAAGCCTATCTCGGTTTAATGGCTTTTGTTATTGCAAACAGAAGACTTCGCTCATGCCCGGATGATGAATTTAATAGGGACGGCGGTGTGACCGCGATTCTTCGCTATACACTGAGACTACTTACTACTCAGCAGCGAGATCGTATCACAAAGATGGTCATTGCCGCAGAAATGATTCGCGACAGAGAACCTGAAAAATATGGTAAAGAACCCATTAGTATTGGCTTTTGGGTTGGTGGAGGTGTTACTCCTAATACCTTTGAAGAATTAAAAGAAGATCCTGAAGATCCTCAGAAAACAAGAAATGCAAGAAGCAAGAAGAATCTGATATATAAGCAGTTGCTTACTTGTCCATTCTGCGGAAAACCCCTTGCTGAAGAAAACTTCTATATTGATATTCCGACAAAATCCGTAAGTATCTATTGCTCTGACGATAAATGCATGTTCTATCGTTATAAGCAAGGAAATAAGATGAAGATCCCGGTATATTTGGTGGATGAAGAAATCTACTCAAAATGTCCGACAATTATTCTGTCAACAGTAGATAAGTTTGCCCGCCTTCCGTGGGCTGTTGAAACGAATGCATTATTTGGTCGGGTTGACCGCGTATGCAGCCGTGATGGTTATGTAGCAATCGGTGCAGAACACTCAAAGCACAATAAAACAGACAATCTGCCAACATCGAAATTGACAGCAATCAGACCATTTTTACCGCCAGAATTGATAATCCAGGACGAGCTGCACTTGATTACCGGCCCTCTGGGAACGGTATATGGTGCTTATGAAACCGTCATCGAGGATCTGTGTTCGTATACGGTTGGAAATACCGTTATTAAACCTAAATATGTTGTTTCTACAGCTACTATTAAGAATGCTGCGGAGCAGACAAAATGTCTTTATGGCAGAAAGAATACGTCGCAGTTCCCTCCGAATGGTTTTGAAATCGGTGACAGCTTTTATATCCGCGAGGTCCCAATTGAAGAGGATCCGTTTAGAAAATATGTTGGTATCTGCGCACCTGGTCAATCTGTTAAGACTGCTTTGCTGCGTGCATATTCTATCATCTTGCAGAGCACCTATGATTTATCGCTTGATGAGGAATGCCAAGAATTCATTGATCCTTACTATAGCTTGGTAGGCTACTACAACAGTATACGAGAGCTCGGTGGTGCCGTTCGTCTGTTACAAGACGATATTCCAGACAGAATTCAGCGTATCAAGAAGAAGTATGGTATGAGCAAACAGCGATTCTTGAATCGTAATACTAATGTCGAGATTACATCTCGTATGTCTTCGTATGAGATTCCTAAGAAACTTAGCCAGCTTGAAACTCCTTATACGGCGAAAGGCTGTCTTGATACAGCAATTGCTACCAATATGATTGCTGTTGGCATGGATGTTGATCGACTTGGTTTGATGGTTGTTACCGGTCAGCCAAAACAGAATTCGGAATACATCCAGGCTACAAGCCGTATTGGCCGTTCTTTCCCTGGCTTAGTAGTCACTTTATATAATCCGTATCGTCCTCGAGATTTGTCTCATTATGAGAACTTTACCGGATATCATTCTCAGCTGTATCGATTTGTTGAAGGAACGACAGCTACACCTTTCTCTGCAAGAGCAAGGGACCGCGTAATGCATGCCCTTATTATTTCGGCAATTCGTTTACGCTATCCGAGTATGGCAAATAATGAAGGTGCTGCTGCCATCAGTAGTCTGACTGCTGACCAAATCGCTGAAGTAAAAGCCCTTATTCTGAACCGCTTGAACATTATCAAGCCAACAGCTAAAGCGGATGCTGAGAATGAAATTGATGCGTTTATTAATAATTGGAAATTACTCGCTTCGCAGCCGAAGGGGCTTAGGTATTACGTGCTTAAAACAGATAAGTATAATCGTCTCATGAATAGCTATGGTGAAGTTTGTGATGACACCGAAAAAGCTACTCTTCGATCCATGCGAGAGGTCGAAAGCGCTGCGAATATGTATTACTACACGGAGGAATAATGCCAATGTTTGATAATAACAAGTTAGGCGAAATCAGGCCTAATCAGCTGATTACAACATTCGGCCCAGGCGGAATCGTAGATGCCGTGAAGGATTCTGTGACGATTCTGGATCTCAATTACTGGAAAGAGAAAGGTAAGAAAATCATTGACGGTCGTCTTGCTTCTTATCTTGGAGTCGATTGTTTTTATATGCCAAAAACATCCTACAGCGGAGATATTCCTGTAGTTTCATTCCCGTATATTCATGTTTGCTCAAACATCAAATGTGGCAGAATTTTTGATGTCCGCGAAAATTTTGATTTGGATAAATATCTTCGTTTTGGAGTTACCTGTCCCGCTTGTCATAGACAGGCATATCCTTCTCGTTTCATTACGATATGCGAGAACGGACATATGAATGATTTTCCGTGGCACTGGTGGGTTCATAACGGAAACAGTACCTGCAAGGGTGACATGAGAATGTATTCAACCGGTAATACATCTACACTGGCGGACATGTGGGTAGAATGTTCTTGCGGTGCAAGACGAAGCATGAGCGGCGCGACACAGCGTGAGAATTTTGAAGGAATGATCTGCACAGGTCATCATCCATTTAGACCTGCACATAAAAATGACAAGTGCAAAAAGGAAATGATTCCGTCCCAGCGCGGCGCATCCAACGTTTACTTTGCTGTGACCAGAAGTGCTATTTCTATTCCGCCTTGGATCAATCCTCTGTATAACCTGATTGATGAGCATATGCGCTTAATTGACAGCTATGAGGAAGATTTTGGTGAACTGGGTGTAGACAAGGTTTATAACAAGTATTTTTCTGCATATACACGGGCAGAGTTTGATGCCGCTTTAGCGCGAAGAAGGCAAAACATAAAAGAATTCACTGAAATCAAACAGATGGAATACAACGCTATTACACATCATTCTGATCCTGTTTACGCCTCAAACAAGAAACATTTCAAGGCAGAGGAAGATACGCTTCCGGATTATCTGAAGCCATACTTCAACCGCGTAATTCGTATTACCAGATTACGTGAAGTAAGAGTTTTGTTAGGCTTCACTCGAGTGGATGCACCTGATCCGGATGCAGATGAACAGACCAATATTGTTTATCTGAATAAAGGCAAGACGGAGCGCTGGCTTCCGGCTGCGGAAGTTCATGGCGAAGGTATATTTATTGAATTTAATAAAAATACCATTGACCAGTGGCTTAAAGATCCTGCGTTAAAGCAGTTATCTGATAAGTATGCGCAGTGCTATAAGGAATTCTGTGAGTCTAAGGAATGGAATGTTACCATCCTGCGAGATGCCAGATATGTTTTGATGCATACCTTTGCACACCTTTTGATTAAGCAGATGTCGATGTCTTCCGGATACTCTTCTTCTGCAATCAGAGAAAGAATCTATTTTGGTGACGATATGAGCGGAATTCTGCTCTATACCGGAAGTGCAGATAAAGAAGGTTCTTTGGGCGGTTTGGTTGAACTCGGAAATATTGATCAGCTTATCGTATTGATGAAGGACGCGTTCCAAGAAGCACTGATTTGTACTAACGATCCGGAATGCTTGAACAATATTCCCGCAGGAAACAATTCCAATGGTGCTGCATGCCATTCGTGCTGCATGATATCTGAAACAGCATGTGAAAATGGAAACCGCATGCTGGATAGAGGTTTAGTAGTCCCGATTAACGGTCGTGAGGAACAATCATTCTTTAGAGAGTTGGTAAATGATCTATGTCAACTGGAAGTATAAGCTTAGACATTCTACTAAATAAAATAATGACAGATGCTATTGCAGGGTCAAATGACTCAATAAAAGCAATACAGAAAAGATATCCGGCACTATCGGAGAAAGAAGCACAGGAGATTTATGCCCTAGTTACGGCTGGGGCTAAGAATCCAACCAATGCAGCTTCTCTTGTTGTTACTGCACCGCCGTCTTTTGCAATACACGCGAAACCGACAAAAGTGGTGGTAGATGCAATGATCACAAATGCGCAAAGCAGTATTTTGATTACCGGATATTCTCTGTCCGACTATTTTGCAGATTTGGTTGACTGCATCATTAAGAAAAGCCAAGAGGGCGTATTTGTAAAATTCTTTGTGAATGATATCGACAATCAAAAGGCTTTTGATCGTTTGTGCCGTTATCGCGGAAGATTCTTGAAGATTTACAATTATCCGAAACAAGAGGATAAAATGTCAGCTCTCCACGCCAAGGTTATTTCAGTGGATCAGAAAGAAACCCTTATCACCTCTGCCAATCTGTCCTATCACGGACAGGAAGGAAATATTGAGCTCGGAGCGCAAATTGAATCCCAAGAGACAGCAAAGCAAGTGGAGGATGTGTTTACTCAGCTTATATTCTCCAAGGTATTTGTAGAAGTATAACTCTGGAAGCTATTAGGAGGCGCAGATGCATACAAAATTAAAACACAGTCTGATGCTTCAGTCTTTAAGCCCTTTAGCTTTGCTGACGATTATCAGAAACTTTTCTTTTAAAAAGCCCGCATTAGATGCCATTTCTGCCACATCATATTGGGGCGAGTTTTTTCGCTTGAATATGGTACTGATAATTGTGTTTGTGCTGTGTGCTGCCTGGATAATAGCTGCGGTATGGTCATTTGTTTCTTTTTCAGCGTTTAGATGGACCGATAAGAAAAAAGGTTATACATTGCGAAGTTATGAAGAGAAGGAAGACGCAAGCCTCAACTTTTTTATGACCATGATTATTCCATTGCTGATTGATGATGTGGGTACAATTCAAGGAGCGGCAACTTTCTTTATCATAGTCGTGATGATGTGTGCTTTGCTAAATAGAACAAACCTCTATTATGCCAATCCGGTACTGGCTATTCTTGGATATCGTGTCTATGAGATTCAGTTTGAAGAAAACATGGATTTTGAAGGCAAGTGCATAAGTGTTGTAAAAGGAAAATTGCCGGTTAATTTGGGCAGCATTGAATATAAACCAATCACAGAAAATGTTCTGTATGTCAAGGAGATGAAAGAATGACAAAGGATGAGATTCAGTCATCGATCAATTCGATAATGTTTTCGGGAGTGGATTTTGGCATTGAAATGTTTGTATGCCTCCGAGGAGATGACGGATACAAGATTAAACGACTTCGCGCAACTGATAAGCTGTTAGCTAGCACAAAGCGCAATCTTGCCAATACCATATGTAACAGTTATACATCACCTGATACCGAGTATGATTCTTCCGAGAACATTGCTGATAACAAGAAATCCATATATGAAATAACGCAAGACAGCGAATATCAACCTTTTTCATTTCTCGACAAAGCAGAAAATTGTAAGGACTATTATTCTGAGGGTGATCGGAAAGATTTATGTGGTTTTCTGTTCCGCATTAATCTGAATGATAAGTATTTTTGGATCTATCAACATGTGTATTCGGTTTCACGGATAGACCGGAGCAAACACATTTTTGCCTATCTTGTAAAGAATACCTATGACGAATTTGATAATGATATCGTTCAGATTGATTCCCGGGCAGATATGATCATCATAGGAAGCAGCATTATTACTGCGAAAATCGATCTGCTTCAGCGGTTCTTTGGCTTTGAACAATACATACGAGCAGGTGCACAAAAAACCATAGAGATTATCGGATCCATGGATATTGTTACAGGGCTTGAGAAGTTTATTGCCCTAGAGAATAAGAGCCGCTTAACCAATGCAAAGAAATTGCTTAAGGCGAAGAACTCACCAGTACTAAAAATGGAAAAGGCTGTTCTTGTAGACCGTCTGAAAAAACATTCGCGATATAAGACTATGTTCAAATTTGAAGATGATCATATTGTCATTAATTCGCAGAAGGACGCTGCTGCTTTCATAAAAATGGTAAATGATGATATTGTACGTTCTGAATTAACCGGTCAGGAATATGATAGTTCTTCGAAATCCATTCTGGAGCCAGCTGATGAAAGCATCGGAGCATAACTATGGGATTATTCACCTTCGGTAAGAAAAAAGACCTTCTCACTTGGCAGAAGGCCGTTATTGAAAATAGTCCGGATCATGTTGTCCAGACAGAGGAACAGCTCCGTAAAATGACAGATATCTTGGTGCAGAATTATGTGCGCATCATCCGCGAAAGCATGGATATTATTCTGTCCACAAAGAATCCGGAAACAAAGAAGTCACGGCAGCAGGTTATGGCTGCAAGAATAAGTCATTTGGAAAAATTGGAGCCTTTCGTTTCGGTATCCAATAAGGCTTTGCTGCAGCAGGCCAAGAAGTTGTTGAAATAAAAATGGAGGAACATATGCGACCGCTTACTTGGGATGAGTATTACGAAAAATTTGATACTTGGTCCGAGTCTACACGGGCGCAGTATGTTTCACGATTATCTTCCGTCGGCGACCATAGCCAAATTGCAGATATAGCCAACAGACTCTATAACCAGGGTGCATCCGACAAATTGATTCGAATGGCTTGTGCCACTGGGGTTCAATTTACTGCTGAAGATGTATATCTGATAGAGTTTTCTGTCAGTCCGGAAGTTCTTCAAATGGCGAAGAACACTATTAACACTTGGGCAGCTAAGCGCCAGCAAAAGAAAGCGAACAAAGAAGCATTCTGGACCGGAGCTGCAGAGACCATGTTTTTTGATACGTTGATAGACGATATATTTCACAAGAAGGAAAAGTAATGTCAATGTCCGATGAATCTCGCTGCCTCATTCAGTTGGATGGCAGCGATGGAGTTTTGTTTTTGGGCAACTATGGTGAGCGAACGCCGAATCTTCAGGAAGCTCTGATCTTCCGTGATGAGCTCTCTGCCCACATCTATATTGATAAGCATGGTCTGAACCGGCTCGCAAGAGTACGTCGGATCATAAAAGAAGCATAAGAAAGGAACCATTAACCATGACATTAGCTGCAAAGAAAAATTCTGGCATCTAATGCCCACTTTGCTCTCTATGGATCAAACTGCCACTAATCAACACAAATGCTGCTGATAAAAACAGATTGCTCAAAATATCGGACATATGCTCTATAACGAGAACTGATATCAGAGCCCCTTTTTCCTATAATAAAAGTAACAAAGGAGAAAGGAGGACGGCTCGATGAGCAAGGATGTTTCACCAACAAACCGGGATCGATTTATCGAACTTGGTATCAAGATCGCAGCTCTTCGCAAGATGAGTGGCATGTCGCAGGAACAGCTTGCAGACAAAGCTAAAATGGGTCGATCCCACCTTAGTTCAATCGAGGCACCGAACTCGGTTAGACCTTTCTCTCTTGAGGTTCTTTTCAATATTGCAGATGCGCTGGAGGTTGAGCCAAACGAACTTCTGATTTCTTCCTTCCCGGTGCGTAAAGAGAAATAATTTCAAAGTTGGCAAACCCGGAGAAATCCGGCGACGCAAAGCTATAGGGCCTGTAAAATGGCAGCCAGTTGCAACATATCGTAGCTGTAATTGACTGTCAGGCCTGTATCGGTCTGGCAGTTTTTGTTTCACAGGGGGTGATAATCATGATCTTTACCATATCAAGCATCCAATTGATGAGGACGGATTCCCACCAACCTGAATGCTGCGAAGGGGCTGAGCCCAGAATCAAAAGCAACTTGTAAACTCATCAAATAGGATGCTGCTATCGTTCTTCTACATCGAACGGCAGCAGATATATGGAACCCGCAGAGCTGCCTTAGGTGTACTACAGGTATGTTCTGCGGGCTTTTTTCATATAAACGAAGGGAGTAATGCATCGAATGACAATGAATTCTGAAAACAATGGTAATCCCGTTATGCCCTCTCAGATGGTCCTGCCAACCGTGGACATGCAGTATCTGTTCCGCTTTGAAGGCACGCTGGCAGGACTGGAAAAAGGACTTCACAACGATGATGATCCGGAAGAAATTGCCATGCAGACCATTGAGGTCGCCCGTGATTTTTATGATGCTGACTGGTGCGGTCTGATCAGCGGCGACCTGGATGCCGGTGTGTTCTATCCGTACTGGTGGGCCAATCGAGCTGCCGGACGTATGGCACAGACCAAGTTCGATGAATTTGAATTCCTGAACGATTACGATACCTGGATGCATGCTTTGCTGCATGGTGAAAGTGTGGTTCTGAATGGTCTGTCTCAAAGGAAAGACGGCGTGACCGGCAGTGAGTTCCGGCACTATCAGAAGATGGATGTCCAGAGCGTTATCGGCGTTCCTCTCTTCTACCACAAGCCCTGCGGTTTCATGATTGTAAAGAATCCAAAGTTGTACACGAATCAGCCCACCATGCTGGCCATTCTCGGCTATGTTGTTCTGAACTGCTGGAAGGAGCAGCAGAATCTGGAGGCTCTGAAGTTGCAGATGAAGCAGCCCTGCGCAGAATTGAAGGATGAAAAGGATGTTTATATCCGTCTGTTTGGCGAGCCGGAAATCCATACCCTCAAGGGACAGCTTTCTTCCCAGACTCTCAACTCTCCAAAGGGCTGGCGGCTTCTTTCCTACCTGGTACTGCGCAAGAAAGCTGTGCCTCTCCGCATAATTGCTGATGCCCTCAGTAATGAGGAGGAATCTGAACATGCACAGAACTCTCTGCGTGTTACGATGAGCCGTATGAAACCGAAGTTGGAATCTATCCTGGATCCGAAGGAATCACTGATTACCAATTCCACCTATGGTTACCGGATCAATGAACACTATAATCTCATTTCTGACCTGGAGGAATTCGAGCGCCATATTGCCAACGCGAAGGCGCAGGTTGATATCTGCCCTCGTATTGATGAATACAAGCGGGCTATAAAGCTGTACCGTGGTCCGGTTTACAGCGAAGCATCTCATGAACACTGGCTTCTTCCCACAGCGGAACACTATGCCATTGAGTTTCTGTTCGCAGTAAATCATCTGCTGAAGGATCTGGCAGAGCTGAAGGATTATCAGTCGGTGCAGCACTTTGCAGCCAAAGCTTTGGAAATCGAACCTGGCAATGCAGAAGCTGTTTACTGGATGATCTACGCCCTGATAAAGATTGGTTCTGTCCAGAGCGCCCAGGCAGAATATGACCGTGCAAAGCAGATGCTGCCGGAGCCCGCCTACAAGGAGCTGAATGTAAAGCTCGCAGAAGAAAAAATACATTTGAAATAACGCCTGTTATTGCCGGAGTAATGAGAACCGGCGCTGTAATAGCTGATGAAATACTTGGGCTATAAACGACGTAATCCTGTAGCAGGCCGTGTAAGACCATAGATAACAATCCGTACAACCCCTGATAGGTAGACTAAAACCAGCTTAAGCGCTTGAGCTGAAATCTTCTTATCGGGGGTAATTTTATGTATTTCGATCAAGTTGATTGCGGCAACCGCGTAAGGAGAGTTCGTACCGCTCTTGGATACACGCAGGAGAATGTCGCAGAACAACTGAATATTTCCCATTCTCACTACTGTAATTTCGAGAAGGGCAAAAGAATGCTCTCTATTGATGCTTTGATAGAGCTGGCAGCTCTGCTGCATCTGTCGCTGGATTTTATGCTGATGGGCCAGGAGCCTCAGAACGATATCATCCGGCATAAGGTTCGATCCATGATTGAATTCATGACAGCCATTGAAAAAGAGCTTTGAGGTTTTCTATTTGAAAATCAGAGTTTTCTACCAGCCTATAAAAAATCATGAGCAAAATACTTAAACTTAAGTCAGACAGATGGAGCTGCTGCTTCTCCTGTCTCGTACCTTGAAAGCTGAATACACATTCTCCCAGGTAAATACTCGAAGCAGTAGCCTTCGTCAGCCCGCCGTGACGCTCATCGGAGCAGAGCGATTCGCTGAAGCAAATGCCGGACAGCAACCGGCGGTGGCAGTGACTGCAAGAGGGATAATGATACTTCCGTAAGACGCGGCCCGGCCACAGTGAAGGCGGGGAGGTTAAATTCCTATGATGCAGTTAGCTGCTGCGGCCTGGTGAGGCACCGCAAGGTGTCTGAGCGATGAGGAGAAATCCCTGACTTCCGGGGTAGCGAGGCAAAATACGGAGGAAGCATATCAGCAGAAGGTGCTGCCGGATCATGAATTCGGCGGCATCTTATCCATATAAGTCAAAGACTACAATGGACTGGAGGATGACCGCATGATGAAATCAGGCTGGGTCTTTCGCCGAGGTGATCTATATCTGGCCAATCTGGGCAAACCGGAGGGGTCCAGACAAGGCGGCGTGAGACCAATTGTGGTGCTGCAGAATGACGTGGGCAATTATTACGCTCCCACGCTGACGCTGGCACCGCTTACATCAAAAACAGAAAAGAAAAAGTCGCAGCCGACGCATTATCTGCTGCGCAAGGCAAAGGGACTCCAGCGTCCCTCAACAGTTCTGGCAGAGCAGCTGGGTACCTTCGACAAAACCTGCATCATCCGTTATCTGGGCCGGGTATCCGGCGGACAGATGCGCGGAATCGATGAGGCGGTGAAGGTGCAGCTTGGCTATTACATCCCTGAGAAATGTTGCCGCGACGGACATTTCCGTCATGGCAAGTACTACGATCACAAGGAGGAAAAACACGATGAAGGAACATCTGGTGGAACGACCTGATCAGACCAGCATCATCGGATGCATTGAAACCTATGAAGTAGATCCGGCATCTGCTGCGGCAGTCCCGGAGAAGCGCTGTTATACCGTTGAGGATCTGCAGGTCATGCTCTCCTGCGGGCGGGAAACCGTGTATAACCTGATCAAACATAACGAATTTCGCTGGTTCCGTGTAGGTACGGATGGCGGCGGTGCATATCGCATTTCCAAGAAAAGCTTTGATGAGTGGCTTGACAGCAGGCTCTGATTAGCTTGTCAAGGGTGTCGATTCTTCTAATTTTGGATGATCGGCACCGTGGGCTTTTCTTAGCAGAAATGATACGCTTTTCCCGGTCAGAGATGACCGAGTTCATGAAAGGAGATGCAGCAAGGTGATCAAAGAAACCGATGAATCTATAGAGTTCATCAACGAAAACAGCCCCTATAAAGAAAAACCTGTTGAAATAATGCGGACCACCATGTCTGTGCCGGAGATGCGAAAGCTCCTGGGACTCGGAAAGACGGACTCCTACTGGCTTGTTCATAAGAACTGCTTTGAGACGATCCTGGTAGACGGGAAAATGCGTATTGTTCTGGAAAGCTTTGAACGCTGGTATTCCATGCAGATCAAGTATAAGAAGGTGGACGGGCCTCCTCCCGGGGAGGCTCTGAAAAAGCTTTCTTATTCTCCGCGAGATATCGCAGAGATGCTGGAGGTCAGCGAGGACATTGTTTACAGCATTATCAAGCGGGATCATCTGGAGACCATCAAGGTTGACTTCTGGATGCGTGTTCCGGTGGAGGTCTTTGAACGCTGGTATTATTCCCAGACCCGTTATCGCACCAAGGAGGACAAGGAGCGAGATGCCCAGATCGAACAGGATACGGTAAGTATGCCGGAAATCGCCTGGATGCTGGGGATCCATCGCAAGGAAGTGTATTCATTCTTGAATGCCAAGGAAAATCAGGACCGCTTCCGTTTTGTTATCGTTGCGGACCGAAAGAAGGTCACCCGAGAAAGCTTCATGCGTTGGCTGGCCGGTCAGGATAAATATCATATCCTCACTGCAGAAGAACGCGAACAGCTGGAGCGTGAACGGGAGCAGCAGAACAAACCGAGAGAACCCAGGAACCCGAATTTCTATACCATCGAGGAAATCCAGTATTTCTTCGGGATTCATCGATCCAGCGTGTATAAGTGGATTCGGGAAGGAACGATCCCTGCAAGAAGGGTTGGAACCAGCTGGAGAATTCCCCGAGAGGAATTCGAGGACTGGATGGATTTTAGGAGCTGCTGAAAGGAGGAAGCAAAGTGGCATCACTTGTACAGCGCGGCAACCGGTTCTGTGTCGTATATCAGTACACCAATGAAAACGGCGAGCGCAAACAGAAATGGGAAACTTACAAGACCGCTTCCGAGGCGAAGCGGCGCAAGAAAGAAATTGAATACAAAGAGGAGCTTGGCACCTTCACCGTTCCCAAGTGCAAAACACTGGATGATCTGCTGAAGGAATACGTTGCTCTGTATGGCAAGGCCACCTGGGCCATGTCTACCCATTCATCAAACGTGGGTCTGATCGAGCACTATATTTCGCCGATTATCGGCTCTATGAAGCTGAAGGAAATCAATACCCGCGTAATCGAAAAGTATTATCAGCAGCTGCTGAAAACGAAGCCGGTGGACCCTGTCATCGGCAAAAAGAAAAATGAGTTTTTAACTCCGCACACGATTCGCTCCGTACATAAGCTTCTTCACTCCTGCTTCGAGCAGGCAGTTAAATGGGAGCTTATGGAGAAGAACCCCACGGATTATGCTTCTGTTCCAAAGGCGGAATACAAGAAGCGTGAGATCTGGACGGCGGAAACCCTGTTTCAGGCCCTGGAGCTTTGCGAGGACGAACGATTGAAGCTCTGCCTTAATCTTGCCTTTGCCTGCTCTCTCCGTATGGGAGAGCTCCTAGGGCTTACCTGGGATTGTGTGGAGATTTCTCCGGAGTCTATTGCCGAGGGCAAGGCTTATATTCAGGTCAATAAGGAGCTGCAGCGAGTCAGCCGCGATACACTGAACAAGCTTGACAGTAAGGATGTTATGCTGGTATTTCCGCCGATGTCCTCCCGAACCACCACGGTTCAGGTACTGAAGGCTCCGAAAACCGCTTCCTCTGTAAGAAAAATCTTCCTGCCGCGTACCGTGGCGGAGATGCTGATCAAGTGGAAGGAAGGCCAGCAGGAAACCATCAACGCTCTGGGCGATGAGTATCAGGACTTTGATTTCGTGATGGCAGGTCCTCTGGGAATGCCTACGGAGGCCGGTACCATCAATGCTTCCTTCCGTACCCTCATCGAGAGAAACGATCTGCCGAGAGTCGTGTTCCACAGCCTCCGTCATTCCAGTATCACCTATAAGCTGAAGCTGAACGGCGGCGATATCAAAGCGGTTCAGGGTGACTCCGGTCATGCGCAGGTTAAGATGGTTACTGATGTGTATTCGCATATCCTGGATGATGACAGAAGGAATAATGCAATGCTCTTCGAGGAGGCCTTCTATTCCGGTGCCGGAAAGGATCCTACAAAGCAGGAACCCGAGCCGCAGCCGGAAGCTGCACCGGCTGAAGATACTGCGGCAGATACAGCAACGCTGCTGAAGCTTCTGCAGAATCCGGAGATGGCAGCACTCTTAAAAACTCTCGCAAAATCCTTATAAACTTACATAGCGGACAGCTCTTTCCGAAAAAGGAATGGCTGCCCGCTATTTTTGCCGGAGCAGCATCTTTGACCAGCATCAAAGAACGTGTAATGCTTTCTAACATTGACAAAATCGTCATTCGTGTATATAATAATAAACATTAAAAGGATGGTGATTAGGAATGAAGAAAGCTGCGTATAATATATTACCGGGAACAGATGAAATCCTGCAGACGATGGGAGAACAGATTAAACTTGCAAGACTCAGACGGAGTTTATCTGCTGAATTGGTTGCGGAACGCGCCGGGATCAGCCGTGCTTCTCTCTGGAAGGTTGAAAAGGGAGACCCGTCGGTGGCGATGGGGATTTATGCTGCCGTCCTGCATGCCTTAAATAATCTTGATAAGGATCTGCTTCTTGTCGCCAGAGATGATGAGATGGGCAGACAGCTGCAGGATCTCAATCTGATTACAAAGAAACGTGCACCGAGGAGGTCTGAATAATGGCAGTCAATCAGAAAACAATCTTCGTTTATGATGATTTCAGTACAGATCATCCCGTCCTTATGGGAAGTTTATATGTAAATGTTATCAAAGGCGGAGAATCCTATTCCTTTGAATACGATAAAGAGTGGCTGAAAAAAACGGGTCTTACTCTGACCTTGGACCCGGAGCTTATGCCATATTCCGGCAGACAGTATCCGACCGGAAAGAACATTTTTGGCCTGTTTGCAGATGCTTCTCCGGACCGCTGGGGACGCGTGCTTATGAATAAGCGAGAAAGAATTCTGGCAGAAAAGGAAAGCCGTAAGCCGTCTAAGCTTTATGATAGTGATTACCTTCTTGGTGTATACGATGAAACCCGAATGGGCGGCATCCGCTTTAAGTTAGAACCGGAAGGTCCATTCCTTTCCGATGATAAAGAAACAGCCGCTCCACCCTGGGCTACGCTCCGCACATTGGAGGAGGCCTCCAGAAACTTTGAAAATGACGAGACCGGTTTAACTGAAAAATGGCTGAACCAGCTGATCAAGCCAGGTTCCTCTCTGGGTGGTGCCAGACCGAAGGCAACCGTAGTAGATACAAAGGATCAGCTTTGGATCGCAAAGTTCCCGTCAAAGAACGATGAAAATGATACCGGAGCCTGGGAAATGGTGGCACATGACCTTGCATCGCTCTGCGGTCTGAATGTCCCGGAGGCTAAGCTTGAGAAATTCTCACCACTTGGAAGCACTTTCCTGATAAAGCGTTTTGATCGTCTGGGAAGCAAGCGAGTACATTTCGCTTCGGCGATGACGCTGCTTGGGAAAACAGATGGTGCATCCGCTGCTGATGGAAGCAGCTATCTGGATATTGCAGCTTTTATTAAGTCTTATGGTGCGCAGCCTAAGAAGGATCTTGTCGAACTTTGGAAACGTATCGTGTTTAATATGGCGGTTACCAATACGGATGATCACCTGAGAAACCACGCATTTATCCTGACAGACAAGGGATGGATCCTTTCGCCTTTATATGATGTAAATCCGGTTCCTTACGGCGATGAGCTGTCTCTCAATGTGGATGAGGAAGATAACAGCATTAGTATCGAACTTGCCGTGCAGACCGCAGTGAGATTTGGCATTTCAAAATCGGATGCAGAGGCGCAGGCGGAAGAAATCCTGAAAATCGTCAGAGATAACTGGGAAAAAACAGCTGCCGGATATGGTCTGACCCGCAGACAGATTGAAGAAATGAGACCTGCATTCAGCGCTTGTTACGAATAAAATACATAGCGGACAGTTCATCCAAAAGGAATCAGCTGTCCGCTATTTTTATGTTTATATGGCATCTAGAGGCCTTAGACAACAGAAGTCCACCTGCCGAAAAAGGACTTCTGTTGGGACTCGTGCTGAACAAAAAAAGTAAGCCTCGTGCTGAAAAGCAGGAAAATGGCCTGTTTTCAGGGAAAATTCCTTATGAAGACAGCAGAAATGCCTAAGAGACTCGTTAACCTGCAGAGATTGGTGAGATCGTTTGACCGGTGTGATATAATCTCCCTGAAGAAGGCTAAAAAAGACTTCTACTCGACAGTCGCATGTATCCCATTCTTAGAAAAAAGCCGATTTCGCTAAGATTTGGCTAAAAGACAGATACCGACAGGAACCGACTCGGAGCGACTCAGACCGACACAAATCGACTCGGACCTTTAAAAAATCCTGCAGATATCGACTCAAATTGACTTGGAGCGACAGATATCGACAGTAAACATTTTCCCTCCTAAGCGGTAGATGGTTCGAGTCTATTTAACTAAGGAGGCACATATAAAATTTAATAAATCTACAAATGTCCACG
>PPYE01386110.1_pt1 | contig 36944 bp, 30 predicted proteins | sample 1559881 | NCBI WGS metagenome assembly PPYE01 (sample SAMN08240022, study PRJNA423297) | Human gut metagenome, whole genome shotgun sequencing project.
AGTATACAGTTCATCTACTCGCTTCTTGTCTATTCGGTAAATAACGCTATCTACAATTGTCTGCACATTAAATGCAGATTTTGTTTGTAAGGTAAAAGATATGTTCGACATTGAAAACGTACCTTCTTTACAAAACCAAAAAATCTGCTCTTCCCCTTTATGATTCAAAAGCCAACAACGTAACATCCCATCATAAACGAAATAACTATATCTTTCTATTTCTCCTTCCTTAATCAAAAATGTATCTTTACCAATCAATATCCGCTCAAAATATCGGTCAAATAACTTAGATTCCTCCAAATTAAAAGTATTGATGCTAAAATTAAATTCTTTAAGCAGTTTTTCTAAAAGCATAATATTCACTGACTATAGTTTTCATAAGTTTTGACAGCCGATTTTTATTCCACAATACCAAAATGAACCAGAGCGTTCCGGATACCATGCTCATCCACCGTCTCCGTTATATAATCGGCAACGCTTTTCACAGCCTCGGAAGCTCCTCCCATAGCTATTCCCATCCCGGCTGCACGAATCGTTCCATCTGGAAACAGAAAGTCCGGGAAGTTGTGCCATAACTTCTTTTTCCATTTCTTCATCACAATATATGCATAACTGACAACATTCGCCTCCCATAAATTCCTTTTCAATGTCTGCCACCGGCGGTGTAGGGTGATTGACCAGCCTAGCCAATTCGATGACGGTCGGATTGAGTTCGTTGACAAAAATACCTTTATTCGTTTCGATAGCCAGAGCAAACCCATAATGTTGAGCCAATACTAGTACCCTCTGAAAATCCTTTTCGGGAATCTGTTTACGAGATATAGGAGTGCCATCTCTCAGTACACAATCGGCCCCATTCAAAGCTATCACTGCATCGTATGGAATCTCTTCAAGTTCGTGAAGATCGGTAAACGCCCTCCCAGTTGCTATTATGATTTTTATACCGGATTCATGAACTTGCTGCAACGCTTCGATAGCCGACTGCGGAACGCGGTGAGTGTCGAAACTCACCAATGTTCCGTCTACATCTAAAAATATAGCTTTGGTCTCCATTATAAAATATTTTGGTCTAATAAATTCATTCTATCTGCATCATCTCAATTTTGTGAATATCTATATTCATTCGGTGCAACTCCCGTTGCTTTCTTAAACACCAGACTGAAATATTGCACACTCGGATAGCCCAGCCGACACGCTACGGCAGCAGGTGTATTACCACCTTCCGATAACATTTTCTTGGCCGTGTACAAGCATTTGAACTGGAAGTATTCAGCCAATGTCTTACCCGTCTCAAACCTCAGCAAATCATCAAAGTAAGCCGTCGAAAGATTCAGTTTTTCGGCACAGCATCCGGAAGTGGGCAGCTTCCCCTCCTGCAACTTTCCGGAAGTGATATACTCGTCCAATATCCCTTCCATTTTCCCCAGAATCATCTTGTTCTTATTCTCACGGGTGATGAATTGCCGCTCATAGTAACGTGAGCAATAATCCAGCAGCAATTCGATGTGACGGGACAAGATGGTATTGCTATGCATATCAATGGAATGATGAAGTTCATCATCAATATTCTCAAGGCAACACGTCACTTTGGCCGTTTCGCGCTGTGACAGATGCAACGCCTCCTCCTTGCGGTAGAAAAAGAAAGTATAGTTGTCGATATGATTCTTTAACGTAGTACAAAGCAATAAATCGGGATGAAATGCCAGCAGCCAACCTTTGTCCGGAAGCGTATTGTTCTTGTTCATCCGGAATATCTCGCCGGGAGTAAGAAATACCATCGTAGCATTGGAATAATCATAATATTTCCGTCCGCAGCAGTCACAATCCCCTTCACAGTCCTCAATCAGTAGGATGGCATAGAATTCAAACTTCACAGCATCCTGATACACACTAGGATTTTCCAGATTAATAATGCTTACCTGAGGATGCAACGTTTTACATCCCAGGCACCGGTTACATTCACATACGGTCTTTATGTCCAATGTATTGTCTTTCATCACCTATAAAGTCATTCTCATTATTGTAACTTCAGATATATAAAATCTTAAGGATATGTTTTCCACACCTTCACAATATACCAATTACAAAATTAGAGGAAAATCCAGACATCTTCACTACCCTTATTACGGATTATATAACCTTAGTTACTGTTTTTATATCTGGCTACGTGACTTCATCTCCAGATACTTGTTTATCACGTCCACAGAAAGATTTTCCGGTGTAGTCAGTACAGAACTGATGCCGTGCTGCTTCAAGGTGGAGACTATCAGCCGTTTCTCGAATACAAATTTCTCGGCAATGACATGGCGGTAATACCCTTCCGTATCCCTCGCAGGAGTGGCGACGTACTCTTTCAGAGCGGCATCTTCGAAGAAGATGACCAGCAACCGGTGCTGGCGGTTCAACTGCTGCAAATAAGCCAACTGGCGATTCAAGCTGCCGATGCCGGAAAAATTGGTATACAGCACCAAAAGACTGCGTTTGTTGACGCGCTTGTTCAAATGTACGCACAATGAGAAAAAGTCGGTCTCCCCAAAAGTAGTCTGCTGGCTGTAAAGGTTCTCCAATAACGCCTGCATTTGTCCGGGCTGTCGGGAGGCGGGGATAAATGTATCAAAGTGCTCATTAAACGTTACCAGTCCGGCTTTATCCTCCTTCCGCATGACAACGTACGAAAGAACCAGGGAGGCATTAATAGCATAGTCCAGCAAGGTCATCCCGCGAAATGCCTGCTGCATAATCCGCCCCTTGTCTATCACGTTATAGATTTGCTGGGAACGCTCGTCTTGATAGACATTTACCATAAGTTCGTGCCTCCGGGCGCTTGCTTTCCAGTTTATCGTGCGGTAATCGTCGCCTTTCACATACTCCTTTATCTGTTCGAACTCCGTATGATGCCCCACCCTGCGGATACGTTTGATGCCCAATTCCGTCAAGTTGTCGCTGATAGCAAGCAACTCATACCGATGGAGCATCAGATAGGACGGATATACCTTGACATCCAGCGGAGCATCGCAAGTATATCTGCGGAAAAGCAATCCCATTCTGCCTGCCACAAACACCCGAATCCGTCCGAAAGAGTAAATCCCCCGCCGCGTAGGACGCAGATGATACGTAATCGTCCTGCCCTCATTCGCCTGAAGCCTCATCCGGAAATCAATATTCCGCAACTGGAATGCAAAAGGAATCTCATCCACCACTTCCACAGCCACCGGATGCGGATAACTGCTCTCCACACGTATGTTCACGGTGTTTTCATCTCCGTTGGAGAAGCGGGTAGCACACTGGCGGAATGCCCGGATGCCGCGAATACGATAGAGCATCACCCCATCCACCAACGCCGACACCGCCAAAACAAAAAGCGCCCACTGCCCGATTGCAAAGAATGGAGCAAAGACGTACCCGATACCCGTCAGCAGGACTATCAGAACAAGAGCAATATAGAATCGGCGGCCCAGTCTCACTTCGGCACTTCCACCTTATCAATCAGACGTTGCGTCACCTTTACCGGCGAATAGCCTTCCATCTCGGCTTCCGCTGTCAATATCAAGCGATGCTGAAGCACATACGGAGCAACGAACTTAATATCCTCCGGTGTCACAAAGTCACGTCCCTGCAACAGTGCATATGCCTTGGAGGCCTGCATCATTGCCACGGACGCACGCGGAGAAGCTCCTAAATATACAGCCTTGCTGGTACGCGTCTGCTGTACAATCAACGCGATGTACTGAAGCAGCGTGCGGTCTACAAACACGTGTTCCATCAGCCTGCGCAACGAAAGCAGTTCTTCTTTTGTGAGCACGGGCGTCAGGCTCTCCAACTTCACCAACGAAGCATTGGCGTGGTGGCGCTCCAGGATGTCCACCTCCTCCTCCAATGAGGGATATCCCATGGTTATTTTCATCAGGAAGCGGTCCAGTTGCGCTTCAGGCAACTTATAAGTCCCCTCCTGCTCCACCGGATTCTGGGTTGCCAGAATCGTATAGAGTTCTCCCATCTGATGCGTGGTACCGTCAATGCTGACCTGCCGTTCTTCCATAACCTCGAACAAGGCTGCCTGCGTCTTGGCGGGAGCGCGGTTTATCTCGTCCACCAGCACGAGGTCGGCAAACACCGGTCCTTGATGAAAGCCAAAGTCATTGGTTTTCATGTTGAAGACCGTAGTACCCAACACATCACTCGGCATCAAGTCCGGAGTAAACTGAATGCGGCTGAAGTCCGCCTTAATCAAGCGTGCCACTAGACGGGCAAGCAGTGTCTTTGCCACCCCCGGCACTCCCTCCAGCAACACATGGCCGTTTGCCAGGACAGCCGTCAGTACCAGGTCCACTATCTGCTCCTGCCCCACTATGACCGTAGCAATCCGGTCCTTCAACGCTTGTATCTTCTCGGAAAAGAGAGTCAAGTCCACCCGTTTTTCTGTGTTCTCTTCCATAAATATCTTCTTTATATATGATTGATTATTTCATTCATTTTATCGACAAGCCGTTTCATCTCCTTCTCAGAGATGCTGCGCCCTCCGTACACCACCGGCCTCACCTCGCGGATGAACACGGCTATTTCCCCCGCTTCCATACCCGTCTTCCGGGCAATCCTGCCGAAAGAGCGCTCATCCTCTGCCACTTCCTCCACATCCACTTGTATTTCCCTCCTCAGTTCCTCCGCAAAATAGAGATATTTCTTGCGGACTAAGTCAGCATGGTCCTTCTTCTGATAATAAAGAGTACCTATCAACTCTGCAAACTCCAAAGACTTATTTTCCGGTTCGCGGATAACCGGAATGGCGCGCTGCTTCCTGCGGGCTGTAAATATCATAAAGAGCAGGATGGAAACCATACTCAAGTACAATGCCCAGCGAAGCGGCGGCTGCGAAAGGAAATAGCGAAAAGAAGACATCTGTACCTGGGCTGTTTCTTTCATATAGCCTTCGGTACGGACAATGGGAAATCCACCCATCTGGGACAATATACGAAAAAGATAAGCCGCATTCTTCCCATCCAGCACACCATAGTTCGTAAAAAGCAGGGGAGTGGAAGCCAGTATAACTTCCCCTTTTCCCCAAGAAACCGACATGGCAACCGGATGAGCAGCTTCTCCGGTAACAGTTTTTTCCGCCAACACTTTACTAGAAATGGAATCTGCAAAGAAATAAGACTGACAAAGTTGGGGATAGAAACAGAAAGTCTGCTGCGGATAAACCGCCGAATCCCCCACCCAGCACAAACTGTCTTTCGAAAGCAATGCAGTGGCATATTTTTTCAAAGCCGACGGACTGAAATAGGAATAGCTGCACTCAAATCCCAGCGTATCTTTCAAAATACGGCTGAAAGAGCTCCCCGCCAGCATAATCCGGTCTCCCCGTCCCGCCATCTTCAACATCGCCTCCACATCTACATCCGTCAAATGCAGGTTATCGGTAACAACCAGTATTCCGCGGCGGAGCGTCGTATCTTCCTGCTCCAGTTCATAAAAAGTCTTTCTCGACAACGAATATCCCTTCGGCAACGATGAAGACAGCAGGCTATCGAACACGGCACAGCCGAACGGTTGCTTGTCATAATGGCTGAACGTAGGGTTCCAGACAAACTTCTTTGGCAGACGGCACTCTATCGCAAACATCAACACCAGAAAAACAATGATACCGGCTATAAACCAATGGTTCCCCTTCATGCCGCCCCTCCTTTCTCCACTTCTTTCTGCAAATCCCGCATCGCATGGAACAAAGTTTCGGTCGCTTCAAAATTTCCGTAACGTACTCGTAGAAAATGGTTGGTCATTTGGCGGAAAGCTGGCAGACGGACTTCATAGATATATTGTGTAGGCGTTTTATATAACTGCCAGTCTATACGTTTTCCATCGCTGAGCTGTTTCAGCGTCTGCAGATAGAGCAAACGCACCGCCTCCCGATAATCCGTCCGGGCAAGCGCATCGGCAATTCTTTCCGCAAAATCCACTCCATAGATGGTATCCTCCCCCACTGTATAGGGCAGGGTACTCTTGCGCGAACGCATGAACAGTTCCGGACGCTTCTTGTACACAAACCAAATGACCAATACCAGGATAAGAACGGCAATGCATATCAATACGACTTCCGAATATTCTGCCACCAACGTATTCCCGAATATCTTGTCCAGCAGCTTGCCGAACCATCTGCTGAACCACTCAAGTACATTAATTTCGGGAGCTATCATCAGTCATTGCAAAGATATATTTCACAATAGTCCCGATATACCATGGAATCATCGTCACTCCCTGCAAGATGGCGGCGATGAATCCCATAACAATGGAAATCAGTACGATACCTCCCCAGGTAGCGAAACCCAGTCGGTAGGCCTTCTTCAAGGCATCTATGATATAGATATCTTCGAACAGATAGACTGGAGCCCAAATAGCAAGTGGCACAGACACCACCACAACGAGCAGAACGAACAAGAACGCAATCGCCATGAACGGAATGACGGTGGCTATAAAACCAACAATAAGCCCTACAAACAGCACCAAAAGCACACCGACAATCATTATCAGAAATACCCTTCTGACATTACGGAACAACAAGGGCTTCAGCATCCCTAACGTCACTCCCTCCAAGCGTTTTTCCCGTTCATTGTAAGTACGGACCAATGCGTAGACCAAAGAGGTCAGCATGACAGTTCCTAGCAGATAGAGAACGGCATACAGACTGTAATAAGTCACCAGTGCCATGATGGACGCTCCGACAAGAGAAGAGTCGAACGAGCCTCCGGTCATATCACCCAGAGCCATTGTACCGCTCATCAGCCCGTTCAAGCTCAGTCCCTGAAGCAGACAAAGCGGCAACATCAGATATGTGGTGAATTTCATCAACGGCTTCCAATTCTCTTTGATAAAATCAAAGGTAGCAGTTAGTTTCTCTCCAAAAGAACGTTGTACATACAGTGCGATTTTAGGTTTCTGTGCTTCCATGCTTCTTTCTGTTAGGTAAATAAATATAATAAAAAAAGATAAACGACAAAGAGAGTAGAATAAAGCCGAACCTCAAAGCATCCGGAAGTTCGGTATGGCGGGTAACGAATCCTTCTATAAATCCTGCCATGATGAATACGGGTACCGTACCCACCACTATTTTCAGTCCTTTTTTGGCTCCCCGTTTGAAAGATTCCAGCCTTGAATAGGTTCCGGGAAAGAGCCATCCGTTGCCCAGGGCAAGACCGGCGGCACCGGCTACAATAATCGCCCAGATTTCGAGTGTCCCGTGCAGCCAAATGGCAAGGAAGGACTCCCAAAGCAAGTCGTGCTGATAAAAGAAGGTTTGGAAAGCCCCTATCATGATACCATTGTTAAGGAGCATGTATCCGGTGCCAAAACTGGTCAGCAACCCCATGGCAAAGCAGTTGAAGGAGACCATGATATTGTTCAGCGTGATACTCAGAAACATGGGGAACTCGGAGGAACCGTTATATACAGCCATAGGTTCACCATTAGTGATATTGTTCAAAGTCATATCCACATAGGAGTTTCCTAAAATCAAACGCACAAAATCGGGGTCTCCGGCAGCGGATACCACTCCTATCAATGCGCTGACCACAAATATAATGAAGGAAGCCACCAGCTCACGGCGTGCATCGTGCATGGCCGAAGGCACTTCACGGGTCCAGTAGGTGATAATTCTTGACCATTTCTCGCGCTTGTTTCTATAAATGCGGTTGTGCAATGCCGAGGCAAGATTGTTCAGATAGATAGTGATGCGGGAAGCGGGGAAATGCGTTTGGGCAAAAGCCAGATCTGCCGTAAGCTCCGTATATGCGTCGGCAAGTTCATCGGGAGACAGACTTTCCGCCTGCTCCACCATTGTTTCTGCTCGTTTCCATTTTTCGATGTTCTGCCGGATAAACGTCACTTCTTTCATACCCCATGACTATTTCAGAGAAGTTTTGTCTGAAATAGGTAACAAAAATAAGAGAATAATGATATATTTGCAATGAAATACTAAAAATGTTTTATCAGGAATGGCAGAATCTACAATTATCACCGGACAATTTGTCCGCATCAGTCAAACGCCTGCCAGTATCGGTGAGCGGCTCATTGCACTGGCCATAGATTATATTCTGCTCGGATTCTATGTATTTTCTACTTTGGCCTTGTTTTCACGGATTCATCTACCCTCTGATTTCACGATGCTTTTCTTTTTTACCATTGTCTACCTGCCAGTCTTGCTTTATGCATTTCTCTGCGAAATGTTCAACCAGGGACAAAGTTTCGGCAAGCGGCTGATGAACATTCGTGTCGTAAAGGCAGACGGCTCCACGCCCGGCATAGGCTCGTACCTGCTCCGATGGCTTCTCTTCCCTATCGACGGACCGGTGACCGGTGGTCTGGGACTTCTGGTCGTCCTTTTGACCAAAAACAGCCAGCGAATGGGAGACCTTGCCGCCGGCACCATGGTAATCAAGGAAAAGAATTACCGCAAGATACACGTCAGCCTCGATGAGTTCGACTACCTGACCAAAGACTACCGACCTACCTATCCACAAGCTTCCGACTTGTCATTGGAGCAAATCAACGTCATTACCCGGACCCTGCAATCGGGTAAAAAAGACCGTACACGCCGCATTGCCTCCCTTGCGAAAAAAGTGCAGGAACTTCTCTCCATCACTCCTCATGACAGTAACCCGGAAAACTTTCTTCAGACCATTCTCCGGGATTACCAGTATTATGCCTTGGAAGAAATTTAATACGAACTTCCAACAAAACCAAAGAAGTGTTAAGTCTTACGCTTATTTAAGATTCAAGCTGCATCTTTTTGGCTTTTCATTTGTTAATCAACCAGAAGGTCTTAACTAAATAACAAAGAACAATTATGAAACGAATCATTACATTAATCACACTGGTGTTGGTAAGTGCATCGACCCTGATGTATGCACAGAGTAGCAGCGAAACACGCCAAGCAGAGCGTAAAGCCCAACGCGAAGCCCAGAAAGCACGCGAAAAAGCAGAAAATGAAAGGAACTATGCCATTGCCGTCCAGGCATTGAAAGAGGGCAAGTTTGTATTGGAAGCAGACCAGCTGGTGTTCAAGAGAGGACGGAGCGCATTTGTTTCATCGACAACAAACTTCGTTCTGATGGACGGTGAACACGCATCCGTACAAATAGCTGCCAACAATGCCCTTGCAGGCCCCAACGGAATAGGCGGCATCACAGTGGACGGCAGCAGAAAGGAAATGAAAATCACGACCGACAAAAAGGGAAACGTGAATTGCAGCTTCAGCGTACAAGGCATCGGAATATCCGCACAAGTGTATATCACACTGACCAACGGCGGCAATAATGCATCGGCAAGAATCAGCCCGAACTTCAATTCGAATACCCTGACGCTGAACGGAGTCCTGGTTCCATTGTCCCAGTCAAACGTTTACAAAGGGCGGGCTTTATAAAACACCCCTTTTGTCCGTACAAAGTATAAAGAAAAGAAGATATTCATATCGTGTTCGCAGGATACGAATATCGTGTAGACACGATATTAACAGAATGCGATACAAGGAATTAATAAACTGTTATACAGAATATTAATTCCTTGCATCGTACATAAAGGGAGCTAACAGAATGTGGACATTTATTCTTTTATCTGTTGACACGTTGGGCAATAATATACCGAACCACCCATATAAGCCTCTTTTATGATGGTACTGCCACAACGGAGACAAGGATTCTTCCATGTTTTGGCAGAAAGAATGGTTTTGTAACCTCCGGCGTTGCCATAAAGATCTGTTTGCGTATCGCGTCCGCCCTCGAACGTCATATCCACCAATGTTTCTTTTAGAGCATTAAAAAGAACGTCTTTCTGATTATCCGACAGAAGTAGCACTTTCTGTTTGGGATTTATCCGTGCATTGAACAGAATATCCTGCGTTACGCCGTTACCTACACCGGGAATACGCTGATTGGTTGCTAATAGAGCTTTAGCAGAGAGGGTCTTCTTTGCTTCGGCAACGAGTTTCTCAAATTCCGCTTCGGTGTATTTATCGCTCAACGGCGAAATGCTTTCCCGACTCAATTTATAGTACTTATTGTCGATATAGCTATCAGGATAAACATTGATAAAACCATACATTACAACCGTGAAGACAAGGAATGAATCATCATTAAACGTCAGCAACAACTGGTAATTGGCAGGAATCTTATCTCCCGCATTGTAATAACGGACACTGACTCCGTCGCCTATATTCATGATCACATTATCCGAAAGATTGAAATTGACAAACATGCCATATCCTTCGGATGAAAGGATGGTTTTGCCTACGAGCAGTTTACCATACTCCGACGGATTGCCGTTATAGAACGTAAACTTATGCGGTTTGGTGGCATTGAATACCTGCGTGATTGTTTTACCGCTCAAGGCGTTGTTCACTTGTTTGCTCAGGGTGATAACTTCGGGTAATTCCAACATATTATCTTACTTTTATTTTCGATAGGGATATATATTTCCGTTAATAACTCGTCAATAGCTAATCAATATCGTTCATTATTTTAACCGGACCACTTCCCCTATAATAGGCATCAACACGTTCAAAGAGTCTTTCTCTTTCAGATTCATGGCATTCTTCAACGGTTCGTCCCAGCGGTGTCTAGCCAAAGCATATTTGGAATGATGGACAGTCAGAATCTTTTCCGCATTCAAGTCCCTGGCCACTTGTCCCAAATATTGGGGCATGGTATGGATATATTTCCAATCTTCGTTATACTGCCCATTCTCCAATATGGCAAGGTCAATGCCAGGATATTGCTTGCCTATTTCGGCAAAATGCGTATCATATCCACTATCACCGCCCATATAAATCTTCTGCGAAGGGGTTTCGATAAGGAAAGAGGCCCATAGTGCCTGATTCGCTTTCAACGAGCGGCCCGAAAAATGCCGGGCGGGCAAGCAATGAAGCAGAAATCCCTTATCCAGTACAGTATCTTCAAACCAATCCAGCTCAACCAGGGATGATTTGTCAAATCCCCAATACTCGAAATGTTCGCCTACCCCCAAAGGACAGACCACCTTGCCTACCCGGTTTTTCAGCTGCATCACCGTCTCATAATCCAGATGGTCCCAATGGTCATGTGATATCACCAGATAGTCAATCTCCGGCATATCGGCAGGCTTGTAGGCATCCGCCCCTTTGAACGGCTTGTTTACAAACGAAACCGGAGAAGCCACACAAAATACGGGGTCTACCAGTATACGCTTTCCGTCTACCTGGATAAAATAGGATGAATGTCCGAACCATACCAATACATTCTCGTCCTTGCTTATCTTGCTGAGGTCCGTCTTTATAACCGGAATCTCCGTTTCAGGACGCAAATCGGTTTCTTTCTTAAATAAGAATCCCCAGAAAGCTCCCAAACGTCCCTTTTGGGAAGTCATCATCACCGTACTGTGCAGATTCCGGAATTCTCCGTCTTTGTAATGAGGCGACTTCTTTATCCTCTCCAACCGTTCTCCTTGAGGAGCCCTCCCGAAACTCGGCTGATTGACAAAAACGAATCCCGCTATGACCGCAACAGCCACAATACCCACTATAATGCCAACTATCATACGTACTCTTTTCGTTTTTAATGAATTCATATTCAATGAAGCTACATTTACAGCTGCAAATATAGTCGAATTGTTATTAAATCACTATCTTCGCGCCCAATTTACGGAATCAATACAATAAAGAAATAAAAAGCCAACAAAGAAATGAACACACACAGTCTATGTTGCATCGGTTATATTACCCAAGATAAAGTCGTAACCCCTAAAAATACCATATATATGCCGGGAGGCACCTCCTTCTACTTCGCACATGCCATCAAGCACTTGAATGCTAACGATTTTTTATTGGTAACAGCTTTGGCTGATACTGACATGGGCATTGTGGAAGACATTCGGAAAGAAGGTATTTCCGTCAAAGCCTTGCACAGCACACATTCCGTCTGTTTCGAGAATATTTATGGAGAAAACCAGAACGAACGTACACAACGTGTCACGGCAAAAGCAGACCCTTTCACCGTGGAAGGTTTGAAAGATACCGATGCACGGATTATCCACTTGGGCAGTCTGCTTGCCGACGACTTCTCTTTGGAGGTCATCAAGTTCTTGTCCGGCAAGGGACTCCTCTCGGTAGACGTGCAAGGATTTCTCCGCAAGGTGGAGAATGAAAAGGTGCTGGCCGTAGACTGGCCGGAAAAGAAAGAGGCATTGAAGTATATCCATATCCTGAAAGCCAACGAAGCTGAAATGGAAGTGCTGACCGGATGCAGTGAACCGCATGAAGCTGCATTGCTGATTGCAGACTGGGGCGTGAAGGAAGTGCTGCTGACCCTGGGAGATAAAGGTTCGCTGATATATGCCCAAGGAGAATTCCACGAAATACCCGCCTATCCGGCCCTTCAGATAACAGATGCAACGGGATGCGGAGACACCTATATGGTGGGGTATCTGTATATGCGCAACAAAGGCGCATCCCACCGGGAAGCGGGATGCTTTGCCGCCGCCATGTGTACCATAAAACTACAATCACACGGGCCATTCTGCGGAACGGAGGAAGCGATAAATAACGTGATAAAAGGATAGTTTCAGTACCCTTTCATCTATAATCCGAATTTCTTCAAATCATCTTCCACGCTACCGATACCTGCAATATGGAACATATCAACCAGTACCTTGACGACATTTGGAGAAAGGAAAGCGGGCAATGTAGGTCCTAAGTGAATATCCTTCACACCGAGGCTCAATAATGCCAATAATACAATAACTGCTTTCTGTTCGTACCACGCTATGTTGTAGACTATGGGAAGTTCATTAATGTCGTTCAGCTGGAATACTTCTTTCAGCTTCATGGCTATTACCGCCAGTGAATAGCTGTCATTGCACTGCCCGGCATCCAATACACGGGGAATGCCGTTGATGTCTCCCAAACCAAGTTTATTATAGCGGTATTTGGCACAACCTGCGGTCAGGATAACGGTATCTTGCGGCAAGGCTTTGGCAAATTCCGTGTAGTAGTCACGACTCTTCATACGTCCATCGCAGCCTGCCATTACGATAAAGCGGTGTATGGCTCCGCTCTTCACGGCATCTACCACCTTGTCTGCCAGTTGCAGTACCTGGTTATGAGCAAAACCGCCGATAATCTCTCCATGCTCTATCTCCACCGGGGGCTGGCATTGTTTGGCAATCTCTATGATTTCAGAAAAGTCTTTCCTACCTTCAGCATCCTTATCAATGTACTTGCAACCCGGATAGCCGGTAGAGTTGGTGGTAAACATACGTTCTTTATACACGGCATTTGCCAGAGGAGGAACGATGCAATTGGTGGTAAACAGAATCGGTCCGTTGAAGGAAGTGAATTCTTCGCGCTGTTTCCACCAGGCATTACCATAATTGCCTACAAAATGGGAATATTTCTTGAAAGCGGGGTAATAGTGGGCAGGCAGCATTTCACCATGTGTATAGACGTCTACTCCCGTGCCTTCAGTCTGTTTCAATAATTCTTCCATATCTTTCAAGTCATGGCCGCTGATCAAAATTCCCGGACGGTTCTTCACACCGATATTCACCTTTGTAATTTCAGGATTACCGTAAGTACCGGTATTGGCCGCATCCAATAGAGCCATTGTCTTTACTCCGAACTCACCGGCTTCGAGAACCAGCTTCACCCACTCCTCTGCCGATAGAGACTCAACCGCAATGGTAGCCAGTGCGCGTTGCATGAAAACATGAACCGTATCATCATTGAATCCCAGACGCATGGCATGCTCCAGATAGGCTGCCATACCTTTCAAGCCATAGACAAGCAATTCTTTCAACGAGCGGAGGTCTTCATCTTGTTCACGCAGAACACCTACTGTCTTCGCTTTTTCGGCATAGTCATCACGCGTTCCCTGCCAAGTCAGTTCATCTACTTTGGGTAGGAACACTTTGTTGTGTTCCGCTTCTTGAATCAATCCATTACGCATGATGATTCCTTTATCCACCCGCTTCAAGATGCTTTCATCGTCGAAATTTGCATTCGTAATGGTGCAGAACAGAGCATCCGTCACAAAAACATTCACTTCTTCAGAGACCGGACAATCTGCCTTACGTAATGTATCGGCAACAACAGAGATGCCCCTGACTACAAACAGTAACAAGTCCATTGCTTGAGCCGTATGACTTTCTTTTCCACACACACCTTTCAATATACAGCCAGTTCCTTTGGCAGTCTCCTGACATTGATAACAAAACATGTTTGATTCCATATTCCTATTCATTTAAAAGTTTACATTATCTTTCCATAAAAGAAGCGGCACCTTAGCAATAAAAATAAGCAAGCTTATTTTCTATTACTTTCGGTTTGCATTATCTTTGTGCAAAGATGAGAGTTCTACAACGCGAAAACTGTCACGAATGTTACATCGAATCACAAAAAAGTAAAAAAGAGAATGGAAATCCATACATTATTGAAAATGCCTCCTTTTCAAGGCATAACAGAAGAAGAATTATTATCCCTCATCCTGGCACCCGAACATGCACGCAGGCAATGCAAACCTGCTGACTTTATTGCCATGCAGGGAGAAGCATACCGTTCTCTATTCATATTGTGCTGCGGCAGTGTGCGTACCCAAATGGTCAGTGCAGAGGGAAAGCAACTCACCATAGAAACGCTGAAAGCCCCGCAACTACTTGCCCCGGCTTTTGTCTTTGCCTCCGAAAACCGCTTCCCGGTAAATATCGAAGCAAAAGAGAAATGTGAGATACTCATCATAAACAAGAATGTGAAAAGATTCTACTGGATGAAAAGTACGAACAGTTATTGTTCCAAATCCCTCTACTAAGGGATTTGCCACATAATATCAAGCAATCGCTGCTTGAGAAACTGGAATATTCAGTCTATTCTATAGACAAGAAAGATATAGTTGCCCGGCAAGGCACCCCCTGCAAGAAGCTATATATACTATTGGAAGGCAAATTGCGTGTAGATATTATAGACGGCCTGGGCAATAAGGTTATGGTAGAATACATCGTTGCCCCCCGGGCCTTTGCCACTCCCCATCTCTTCGGCAGCAACACCACACTGCCGGCAACTTTTACCGCCATTGAAGACTGTATCCTATTCACTGCGACCAAAGAATCCACCTTCAAACTTATCAGCCAGGATCCCAAAGTGCTACACAACTTCCTTTGCATAACGGGAAATTGCAATGCCTGCACGGTTTCGCGATTAAAAGCCCTTTCCCGCAAAACAGTCCGCGAAAGGTTTGTCGTCTATCTGTTTGAAAACAGAATTTCCAACTCTACCAGCATCACCATAGCGCATACCCAATCTGAGCTGGCAGAATACCTCAATGTAACCCGCCCGGCACTTTCAAAGGAAATCAATAAGATGACCAAAGAAGGTATTATCCTAATGACGGGTAAGAAAATTGAGGTATTGAATGAAGCAGCTCTGAAAGAGTATATCTAAACTACCATTTTACAAACAAGATTCTCGGATTGATGTTGACAGATACCCAGCCCCAATCCTGCCAACGTTTATGGTCGCCGCCTTTCGCCACGCCCATGGACTTCGTACCCCGCATGATGGAGTAACCGGCAGAAAGCTTCACGCCCTTCATCACATTCCAGTCAAGCAGATAGTCTATCTCCGAACCCAATCCCTTTTTTACATCATCCAGCTTGGCAGCAGTAGCAAAATAGTGATAATTCAATTGCATACTCACCTGCTTGGATGTCTTGAAGTTAACACCCAACTGGGCATCCTGCAAACCGGGAGCGACTCCCTGCCAGGCAGAAGCATAGAAATAATCCATCGCTCCATAGAACTTATGATGTGTTCCGTAAAGGGGATCGAAAGCCTTGAACTTGTCACCCTCCCCGTCACTTCCACTCAGATAATCATAACCCAAGCTCACACTCCATTGCTTGTCTATGGCATAGGCAGCCTTCACGCTTGCCATAAAGGCAGATACACTCTGCGCATTCTTGTTCTTTCCGGTCTGGTAATAGAAAGCAGCCTGCACGGGCAGCCAGTTTCCCGATTCCGGTTGATAAGTCACGTAAGTACCAAACGTCTGCAAATAGCGGGTACGGGAGGTCTCGGTCTCCGCATCACCGGTTTCCAGCCCCAGATTCATGAACAATAAAGAGACATCAAGATTGGAAGCTTGCGCCGCATAATGATACCAAAGGGTCTGCATATTCTTGTAAGGTTGCGCGCCGTCATAATAATAGGTACCGCCTTTTGACTTTTCCTTGTTTTGGTTGAAGGCAAGAATGAAATGCAGTTGGTGGGCATTCTTGGCATAGCCCAGCTTCAAGGCATCATGATAGCGACCTGCGACATTCCAGTCCAGTCCTCCTAAAATACGTTCGTCATCATAAGACAAGGTCTGGCGTCCCAGTTGTGCAAAAAAACCGGCACCGAAATCGAGCTTTGCCCATGCTTCGTTCATGATGAAACGCCCGTTAGTATCTATCTGCGGGTCTTGTCCCCACACCCCTACATGCTGGGCGGAAATCTTCATGCTCAAGTCCGAGCGTTTGTACTCCATGGAAAGGCGTGCACGGTTGTTGATGAATGCAGCTGCTTTGTCTCCCTCGAAACGTGGGAACTGTGCACCGTTACGGTATTCTGCACGGGGTCTGATTTGCATCGACATGGTGAATTCGTTCTCTTTCTCCGCACTTTGCGCCCACAACATTCCGGGCAACAGCCATAAGCCTAATGCCAAATAAACTATCTTCATAAGTATTTTAATTTAAGTTATACGTATGTACACTCACTCCTTGTGCCGAGGGCAAATAATTGATGCCGTACCAGCACATTTGCAACAGCAGAAAAGATACAAGCAGGCCGACCAATGCCTTGCGATGTGCCGCGGGACGCCCCAGACGGAAATGGATATATGCCAGATAGGAAAACCAGGTAGCCGCCGCCCAAGTCTCTTTAGGGTCCCATGCCCAATAGTGTCCCCAAGCAGCTTTTGCCCAGACGGCACCGGACAGCATACCCAGCGTCATGAAAGCAAGCCCTACATAAGTCAAGTTATCGCACAGAGCCATCTCATGCCTTTCAATCCCCTTCTTCTTGAACCACAGCAGGTAGACAGCCATCACCGTAGCGGCACCCAGCATGGCGTAGGCAAACATATAAACAATGACATGAGGAGTGAACCACGGGCTCTGCAAGGCGGGCATCAAAGTCTTATTGTGTATTTCGGGCTTGAATATATTGATGCAGACAAACACCAGTGACAAAATGGTACTGAAACCGAGAATCCATTTATACTTCCAACGGCCGTAAGTGATGATTCCCGCCAACGGAAGAAAAAACGAATACCACAGACGGGTCTCTCCCATCGTCCGCATCGGAGGACGTTCCAAAGAAATCCACATACCGACAATGAAACTGAAAAAGACAACCAGTCCCAGGCAGGTAAAGGTATATACCACTGCCGGGCGTTTTCCACGCCATGCAGCGAAAGCTCCCCATCCCCAGAAGAGTAAAGCGACAATGGCAAACAGAGCAAAATAATCCCAACTCATACCGTCTCCTCCTTTCTTTCTTCTTTTCCTTTTGGTGCATTGACAAACAAGCAGACTGCTCCCAGCACCATCATTATAATGCCGGCATATACAGCCGGGAGCCAGGGGTCGCGCACCAGTTCAAAGACACTGACATCACTCCACCGTCCCTTCGTCTCGTCATAGCTCAATTGATAAATATTCCACCCGGATATCTTCAACGGACGATTCACCTCGATAGTGTCTTCCACCACATCTCCCGCCTGCGTATAAACCGTAACAGCAGACACAAACCGTTGCGGCTCACGTTCGGGCATCACCAGACTGGTCTGTTCCGACAAGCGCAATGCCTTATAAGGAAACATGAAACTACCGCAACTCACCCATCCCTCCTTCGACTGTCCGGAGGTAGCATTCACCGCCTTCAGATAAACAGCATAGGTAGCTCCCATCGAATGGAATTCGGTAAACTTCAAGGTATCTTCCGCAGCTACAGAGGCAGCCATCGGAATGGATTGAAGGATAGAGATGTCCCAATCCAGCAACCTCCCCCGTTCTACCTTCTCTTCCAACAGCAAATGTTCCGGCACATCCTTCGGCAGTGCCTGCCCCGTCTCATTGTCTATCAGCATCAGTTTGGGAGGATACTCGTGTATAGTAAATTCTTTCAGCTCAACAGCAAGCGGAAGTTCCGTCAGCTTGCCGCCCTCATCTATGGCACGCCATTCGGTCTTGCCCAATTGGGTAATCATTTTAAGACGCTGCATATCCGCATTGCCCAGCGTTGCCGTCAGAAGGGCAACAAACAAGCCGGCATGATTCAGCAGAAAAGGAATCTTACGCACATTGAAGGGGATAGCGGCACGGAGAATAGTCATCCCTAAGACAGCAACCAGCCAGACATAAAGTAACACAAACGGCCAAAAAGAAAGCATTTTCGAAAAGCCGATGACATCTGCCGAAGGATGGGTGGAGGGAACCTGCCGTACCAACCCCATAATGACAGTGATAGCCGCCACACAGACCAGGGAAGAAACTGCAGCCGTATAATGACTGAGCCATCCGAAACAATACACCCGTTTGCGAAGCCCATGCATCCCTGCCAGCAACAGCAAGAACAGCACCAGAACAATGATATTGACCGGCCATGCAAACAAGCCCCAACGAATGCCTCCAACGCTCCACTGTAACAGCAAGCCCGTGACAAACAGTCCTGCCCCACAGATAAAACCTTCCTTATACCCCCACGGTTTCTTCCACATCTTCTGATTTATGATTTGACGATGTACAAATTTATTTTAGTGCTAACCGGTTGTTAGCTTTCGCTTTTTCCAGCCAAGCCGGTGCTGTAGTCTTCAGGAAATTGTCCTTTGCAGCTCTTTCGGCATCCATATCGAGCCCGATATATTCCTGCGCCTTGTCTTTGGTGGAGATATCCGGCATAGGAACATTGTCTGTATATCCATGCTTCGCCAGCACCTTGGAGATAGCCAAACGCGCCTGCATGGCTCTATCCAACCCATGAGACAAGACACGCTGGATTTCTTGCGGTGCGTGGAAAGAGCCGCCGTGAGATGCCACACCGAAGTCCCAACGCCATTGTGCCTGACGAATCAGCGCCAACACATCTTTCATCTGCTCTTCCGTAGCTCCCTTATCCCAAGCAAATTTAGCTTCGATATGGGCTTTGGCAAGTTCCTGCTCCAAGCGGTTACGGATTTCATTGGCCTTGCGCTGGCGTTCGTAGACGTTGTTGCGCAAAGTTTCCTCACTTTCGCGGTGGCAGGTTTGGCAGGTACGGTCTATCATAGCCAACGGACTCTGTATATGGTGGTCGCTGAACTTCACGCCACCTTCACTCTTATAAGGCATGTGGCAGTCCGCACACGATACGCCACGCTGGCCGTGAATCCCCATCTGGGCTATTTCAAAATCGGGGTGCTGCGCTTTCAGGATAGGGGTACGGCTCAACTTGTGTATATAGTCGTAGAAACCAGCCTCATCATAATAGGCTTCCATGTCTTCCACCGTAAAACCTTTGTCCCAGGGGAAAGTCAGGTACTTGCCGTCGCCCTTGAAGTAATACTCCACATGGCACTGCGCACATACCAGTGAACGCATCTCCTGCGGAGTGGCCTTGGTAATATCCTTGCCTTGGCGTTCAAAAGCCTCTATCAAAGCCGGACGGCTGATATGCAGGTTCATGTTTTCCGGTTCGTGGCAGTCGGCACAACCAATCGGGTTTACAATTTCATCGCCCAAAGCGCCCCACTTATTGTTATAGAAAGCATCCACACCGATAGCTTCCATCATGCGGGGCACATCGGGGCTCTTGCAAGTCCAGCAAGTAGAAGGCTGCGGGCCATCCGTAGCAGTGGCAGGCGCACCGGTACGAAGAGTTGCCGTAATGTCCTCGATGGCATGCATATGTCCGCGCGGAGTGGAATAGTCCTTGGAGAAGGCATATCCCGCCCAGAGCACTACCATCTCGGGACGCTGTTCCAATACATCCACAGCCACATTTCCATTGAATTCACTCTGGAAGTCGGTCTTGGCAGTTTCAGTCCATGTCTGATACTCACGGGGGAAATCACTCTTAAAGACTTCGTTGCGTGCCTCAATTCCCTCAATCACTGTTTTGCGGTTATTGAATACACTTGCCAGCTCGGCCCTGCGCTCCATCAAGGCAGAAACACATAGCCCCAAGACAAATACAACGACCATTGAACCACCGAACAACAGCCATCCTTGCCACGATTTTAATCTCTTTTCCATATCTATGAAGATTTATTGTTATTATTCCTTTATCAGTTTCTGCAACCACTCCGGCACGGGAGATTCCGGATAGGGTACCAATGCAGCGGGTGTAGACGAAAGACTGTTCATTCCACCATGAGGCACGTCGCGGTGGCAATCCCAGCATGCCTTTCCGTCGCCGGTGAGGGTCATCATGTAGTCTATTTTACCAGCATCCACAAACTCGTTGGTCAGTTGCGTATGGCAACGGATGCAATTATTCATAATGACCTGCGCACTTGCTGCCTCGGCTTGGATAGCCTGCGGTTCGCTTTTAGTGAGAAAGGCACCCACGTGCTTCATGCCGTCCATGCCTTTGAAAGCCCATTTCTTTACTATATTCTCATGAGGGACATGGCAATCGTTACAAGTGGCATCCCGGCTGTGGGAACTGTGCATCCAGGTTGCATAATAAGGAGCCATGATGTGGCAGTTGACACATGCCGCAGGGTCATCTCCCAGATAAGTGTGCGCCCGGAGAAGATACATAAACAAGCCTCCGCCGCCGACGAGGACACCGCATACAATGAGTGCCGTTACTTTCCATCTGTAGGACGGAAATAGTTTACTTATGATTGGTAGCTTCGCCATAAAATGAATATTTTCAGCAAAAATAGGCAGTTACAATCTAAAAAAGTGTAATCATGATTACATTTTTCCATTTATTTTTCAGTATTTTTAATAAAGCATTCATTCTCCAGACATACCTATATGAAAACGTCCACAAAACACGCACGCCTGCGCATCTTGTGGACATCTTCATCCTTTTATAAAACTGCCTGCTTTTTCTAAGCAACTTTCTTTAATTGTATGTTCGCTTTCCTACTGCCCTTCCGAATCAATCTGCGAATCCAAAGATAATAGCCCGTCAGCGGCAAGCTGGCCCCTACCAAAGCGGCAAGGAAACTCAATATGCGGGTGGTCAGCCCTCCCCAACTGCCTACATGAACGGAGAATATCCAGCCACGGATTTTTCCTGAAGCGTCGGCATCCTTATATAAGGTAGCCCCGGTGATTTCACCGCTACGGGGATTGAACGTATAGCGGTCGGCAGCACGCTGGTTGCCCAACCGATTGAAAGAAACCGTAGCAGAGCCTTTGAACACGGTAATCTGTTTATAATCAGGATTGAGTTCCTTCAGTTCTTCGTAAACCTTCTGCCAGCTTGTAAAAGGAGAGAAAGAATTTCTTTCACGATGCTCACCTCCCGGTCTGCCACCAGACCGGCCTTGAGCCCGTTCTCCTCCCTGGGCAGCAGTTTGTGCCGAAGCACCATGTCCTCCACCCCCTTGCGTGGTTTCCACTCCGAAAACTTTGTAGAAGCCGGTGCGGTACCAGGAGAAAGACCATGACAGTCCCGTAAGCGCCATTACCAACAGAAGAACCAGCGTGTACATACCGCCTGCCACATGCAGGTCATAGCAGAACCGACGCCAACCCTTACCGGAAACAATCTTCAAACTGTTCTTCAAAGCCTTTTTTGTACGGGGCCACCAGATGACAATGCCCGATATCAGGACAAAGACAAACATCAGCGTGGCAGTGCCCACAATCATTTTCCCCCAGAAGATGCCTCCATCGGGCTTCATGCTGTCCAGCAACCAGCCAGACGAGGCTGTGACACCCGTCACAGAAACACTATCCGGCAGAGTAGCGGCCACTTTTTCGGCCACCTTGCCCATGGGAAGCGGTGCCGGCCCGACTTTCTCCACATAGTAGAGGTCGCGGTGGCAGAGCTCCATCACCTCCGTCTCGAATACCAGCATGGCTCCGGAAAAACAGATAAGGGTAATCAGTAGCCCGAAGGGGACTGAAAGCCATAAATGTATCTTACGAAAAACTTTCTTCATAGGAGCTTTATTCCAGTTTACCTACACCGTTCAGTTGGGTTGCATTGACAACCAGACCTTTGGTAGCTGTTGCATTGGCAGGGTCTACCTTATAGATGGCAGGATAGCCGGAAGAGGTAGTGACTGCCACATATGCGTTGCCATTTTCCATGTACGGGGTATTACCAAAGCCGGAGACATCGCTTGGAAGGCCGTTCACATAAGTCAAAGCTCCGGTGGAGGCATTGAAGACGGCAAGTTGGTTGGCAACCTTGTCTGATGCCGTAATTGCCTTATCATACATCAGCAGCAGGAAATAATTACCTGAAATATACCAAGTGCGCAAGAAAGAGGCGCCATTGGCTTTCTCTTCAAGATTATAGTAATAGGCGGCATCAAATTCCTCTGCTTTGGTATCGATGCGTACAACTCCAGCAGGCAATGTAGTCTGCTGACGCGAATCACTCATGGTCTTGGCATAGCTCGGAGAAAATACATATACATAGCCGTCGTCGGCAAGCCAGTTCATCTGGTAGTACTGTGAACGGTTACGTCCGGCAGCATAACTGATTTTGTCTGTAGTGATGACCTTATGAGAATTCAGTGTCTGATCACCAAAGATAGCGATATGGCATTCATTAGGATACTGGGTCCATTGCAATTCGTCCTTCTCATAGGCACCGCTACCCTGCCCGCCGGATTCTGTCTTTATTAAATCCTCATTACCGGAAAGCACCCACTTGTAGCTACCGTCTTCGTTCTTCTGCATGCAACCATACTGGCTAAGCCCCATGGGAATGGCTGCTGCATAAACCTTACTGCCCACTTGTTCTATACCGGCCAGTGTTACGTATTCACCATTTTCAAGGAAATTTTCGGCAAGAAATGGAGTATCCTTTGTTACCGAGTTCTTTGTATAAGTCTGTTTCTCGACATCCAGATAGGAAATCAAAAAAGATTGGGGAGTATATCCATTTGCATCATTCAGTTCCGTAGGGCCGTCGCCGGTAGAAGTCGTCATTATAAATTGGTCATAATAGCCGTAGGTAGTGAAACGATTGACGTTATACTCCTGGCTACGTTTTTCCAGTTCACCGTTTGTATTCATAATGAACGACTGGGTAGTGCCTGCATTTCCCTGGTGATAGTTCAAGGCATACAGATATTTGTTTCCGTAGAACACCCAGTAAGTAGCCCCATCGTTCACAAGGCCATTGCCGGCAGCAGTAATTTCACCGCTTTCCAGTGACTCGGCTGTCAGCAGGACAGGAACGGAGCTACCTGAAACTGTAGCCGTGGCAGCTATCACATAGTTACCCTTTGAACCGGAACCGGAGCCGGAACCCGGTTCGTCTGTGTCTGTACAAGAAATTAAAGCCATTCCGGTCATTGCCATTGCAAAGAGGCCGGACAAAAGATTATTCTTCTTCATTTGTTCTTCTTATTAATTACACCTATTAAAACCATTATATTTATTAATCACCAAAATGTACACGTATCTTGCCATAGAACGCACGCCCGGCTTTCTGAAGGCTGAAGTTGTCGTACAAATCCTCGTTCGTGAAGTTGCGGCATTCAAACGAGATATTGTAACGGCCATTCTTCAGACTATAGCTCAATGTCAGGTTATGGGAAAACTGGTCGGGTACCATGAAATCCTTGTTCTTGCTACCGATGGCCTGCGAATAGTAGGAGAAGCTGTGCATGTACTGGTTGTCGTAAGTCACGGACAGTATATTCCCTTTCTTCCAGAGGTCGCGCCAATAGAAGTTTACGTCAAAATCAGCAAACTGATAGGGCACATTGGGAATGCGTGCCTTGTAACCGAGATTTTCCACAGAGTTGCCGGTACTGCCGATTTGCATCTTCTCATTGTCACGCACATTCATCTGCGTGAAGTTGCCGCCCACACTCAGCCAGCGTCCGAAGCCATAGCGTGCCGATACATTGTATCCCTTCGTCAGCACCTTGCCGTAGTTGGTATAAGTGGCCCCTTCTTTTCCTCCGCTCAAGTCCTGGATATTACGCTGGATATAATCCTTCGTATTGCGGTATACCACACCGCCTTCCACGTAGACGGAATGTTTTCCAAAACTCCGGGAATAACTCAGGTTCAAGTTGATGTTGTCACTTTTCTCGGGACGGATGCCGATGTCTCCACTCTCCAGATCTTCGTCACCAAACATCTCTTCGATAGTGGGCAGGCGGTAAGCTTTTTCATAAGAGAGCTTCGCCTGCAAGCCGGGCAGGATGAAGTAGGTTCCGGCAGCACCATATCCCCAAGAGTCTACCGTACGGCTGGTGCGTACATAATTACTACCGGTATCATCCTCGGCCATAGGTCCTGCCACATACTGGCGGTAGTATTTGCCGAATGCCGAGAAGTTCCACTTTTCGGAAGGCATCAGGCGGTATGACAAACCGGAGATATTCTTGCGGGTCTGCTTGGCAATGGCATCCGTCTGTTCTTCCACCGCCAACAGTGAAGTATTATCACGCTGGAATGCACTCAACACATGATTGAAAGTCAGCATGTGGACTCTGGCAATGCGGTAATTCAAGGTCAATGTACCGTTCCAATTGTCATTATCGGCACGGGAATACTGGCGGGACTGTTCGCCGGGACTGTTCAGCGGATGTTTCTCACCAAGCCAGTTGTATTCATAGCGGGCAGTATCCACATTCGTAGTGGCATTGCGATTGTAGTTGGCTGTCAACACCATATCCAGCCCCTTGATTATCAAGTTGCGTTTGCTGTATTCCATCGAAGGCATTAGTGAATGGCCGAAGCGGTGCTTTTCTCCGAAGACTGTCTTCTGGCGTACACCGGTCTGTATGTCCTTGTACATGTGCGAATAGGTGAAACCGAACATCAGCCGGTCTGCCCAACTTTTGTCCACAATACCCGCTTTGGCCACAATGGCTTCGTTGTGGTAAGTATCATTGAAATGCTTCACGCGCACCTTCTCACTTTCGTTGAAACTGCCCGTCTCAAAATCCTTTACCGGCGCATCTACATGATAATCGTTGTCCGAGTAGTTTTGAAAGGCATTGATTTCATAGCTGAAACCGTTCTTGAAAGTCTGTCCGAAGTTAACGTATGAGCGGTGGGTATTGAACGAGCCGTAAGAATAAGAAGCATCCAGGAACCAGTTCCGGCGTTTCTTGTTGGTAACAATATTGATGACACCGCCAATGGCATCCGTACCGAAGCCCACGGGAACTACACCCTTATATACCTCTATACGGTCGGCAAAGCTCACCGGAATATTGTTCAGGCTGAAGGAGCTTCCCACACCTTCCTGCGGCACACCGTCAATGAACACCTTGACGTGCTTTCCGCTAAAACCGTCCAGCATCAACTGCATGTCCGAACCTACCCCACCCGACTCACGGAGTTTCATGCCCGGAGCCTTGGTCAAGGCATCGCTCAGATTCTTCGTGGTGTTCTGGAGTTCCTTTGTATCGACTGCCACAGCATTGAATGCCGACCTCTTCACCCGGCTTACTCCGGTAGAAACGATAGTCACCTCGTCCAGCTGTTGCGTTCCGGGAGCGATGGTTATGTTCAGCTTCATCCGCTCATCATTGACCAGTTTCACCTTTTTCTCCACCTTTGTATAACCTACGGCAGACACCACCAGCGTATAGTCGCCGGCAGGCGCCTTGATGTGATAGAGGCCTTCCTGATTCGTGGTTCCTCCATAACTCGTCCCTTTCAGATAAACAGTCGCAAAATCCACCGTTTCTTTTTCCGTAGAAATGATTCTACCCGAAATCATCCCTCCTCTCCTCTGCGCATGTACAGACAGAGAAGCCAACAGAAGGAAAAACAGCAGCGAGAATTTAAGTGTATATGCTTTCAATTTTATAATAATTATAATGTTGTTAGTAAACCGGTGCAAAGGTCATTATTAACAGCCAGCTGTGCAATCGCTTATTGTAGGTAATTATATGGAGTGGATTTATCGTATATATCATATTATGCAATCACCATTGATAGGTATTATCAATAATAAATCTAAAAAAAGAGGAGCCGGGAAATGAAAAACCCCTATTTATAGGTATTGCCCAATATGCCTTTTTGTACGACCTTTGCTGCAAATTAAAACAAGACAACGGACAATAAATTATTAAAGTTTAAGTATGAAAATTGAAAAGATTGTAGCCCGTGAAATCCTTGATTCACGCGGCAATCCCACAGTAGAAGTGGACGTTATTCTGGAATGTGGTGTTATGGGACGCGCAGCAGTGCCTTCCGGTGCTTCTACCGGCGAGCACGAAGCGCTGGAACTTCGCGATGGCGACAAGCAACGCTACGGTGGTAAAGGTACACTAAAAGCAGTAGAAAACGTCAACAAGATAATCGCACCGGCACTGATTGGCTGGTCGTCACTGGAACAGCGTACCATCGACCACAAGATGCTTGAGTTGGACGGCACGCCTACCAAATCCAAGCTGGGTGCCAACGCCATTCTGGGTGTCTCACTGGCAGTAGCCAAAGCCGCCGCCAATTATCTCGATATACCTTTATACAGATATATCGGTGGAGTAAATACCTACGTAATGCCGGTCCCGATGATGAATATCATCAATGGAGGTTCACACAGCGACGCTCCTATCGCTTTCCAAGAATTTATGATTCGGCCGGTAGGCGCCTCTTCCTTCCGTGAAGGCCTGCGCATGGGAGCCGAAGTATTCCACGCCTTGAAAAAAGTGTTGCACGACCGCGGCCTCAGCACTGCTGTAGGCGACGAAGGCGGTTTTGCACCGGCACTGGCAGGAACAGAAGATGCGCTGGACTCCATCATGAGCGCCATCAAGGCTGCCGGCTACGAACCGGGCAAGGATGTGAAAATCGGTATGGACTGTGCCTCATCCGAGTTCTTTAAGAACGGTATCTATGACTACTCCATCTTTGAAGGCGAAAATGGTAAAAAACGTACTGCCGACGAACAAATAGCTTACTTGGAAGATTTGATTAATAACTACCCGATTGACTCCATCGAGGATGGCATGAGCGAAAACGACTGGGAAGGCTGGAAGAAGTTGACCGAACGCATCGGCAACCGTTGCCAGCTGGTTGGCGACGACCTGTTCGTGACTAACGTGGAATTCCTTGAAAAAGGTATTGCCATGGGCTGCGCCAATTCCATCCTTATCAAAGTCAATCAAATCGGTTCACTCAGTGAAACGCTGGATGCTATCGAAATGGCACACCGCCACGGTTATACCACAGTGACTTCTCACCGTTCCGGCGAAACCGAGGACGCCACCATTGCAGACATTGCCGTTGCCACCAACAGCGGACAAATCAAGACCGGTTCTCTGAGCCGCTCCGACCGCATGGCGAAGTACAACCAACTATTGCGCATCGAAGAAGAACTGGGTAACCTTGCTGTCTATGGCTACAAAAGAATAAAATAACCCTTTGTAGTGAATAAGTCATAAAGAGGGAATAGCGTCTTTGGGAAAAGGCGCTATTTTTATTAAAGAATCGTCTATATCTTTGCAAAAGTCATCCCCTACTATCCTCTATAGGAAAGATTCTTTCCAAGATGGTAGCAGGTTAATGTTTCATTGACTAAAGACTATTCGTCCGACAGTCGTTACATTATCGTCCGACATATGTTTAATTATCGTCCGATAGCTGTTGGACGATAATTAAACATATGTCGGACGAATAGTTTTTAGTAAGCAAGAATATAAAATATAGCGGCGCAACAATCATTTGCTCCCAAAGCCTCCCTTTATTATTTACGGAGGCCTTCAAAAACAGTCCTCATTCACGGTTCATCAAACGATGCTCTGCCATCTGCTCGAACTTCGTGCCGGGACGTCCGTAATTGGCATACGGATAAATGGAGATGCCTCCGCGCGGGGTGAAGATACCCGTCACCTCAATATACTTAGGGTTCATCAAATGAATGAGGTCTTTCATTATGATGTTCACGCAATCCTCGTGGAAAGCACCATGATTGCGGAAGCTGAACAAGTAGAGTTTCAAACTCTTGCTCTCTACCATCTTGACATCGGGGATATAGCAAATACGGATTTCTGCAAAGTCCGGTTGCCCCGTGATGGGACAGAGGCTGGTGAATTCGGGGCAGTTGAAACGCACCCAGTAGTCATTGCCGGGATGCTTGTTATCAAATGCCTCCAATACTTCGGGGGCATAGTCCTGACGGTATTCTGTCTTTCTCCCCAAAAGGGAAAGTTGGTCTTTCAATTCTGTCATAGCCATATATTTTTAGTGATACAAGTGTGCCTCATTTAGTAGAAGCCAAAAACTTTTCCAATCCTTCTCTGCGCAACGTGCATGCCGGGCAGTGTCCACAACCGTCTCCCGGGATACCGTTATAACAAGTCAGCGTTTCGTGACGTATAAGTTCGAGCACTCCAAGCTCGTCTGCCAGCGCCCAGGTCTCCGCTTTGTCAATCCACATCAGTGGTGTGTGCAGTACGAATTGCTCGTCCATAGCCAGGTTCAGCGTCACGTTAAGCGACTTGATGAAAGCATCCCGGCAATCGGGATAACCGCTGAAATCGGTCTGCGACACCCCCGTCACAATATGATTAATCCCCCGCTCGCGGGCGTAGACGGCGGCTATACTCAGGAAAAACAGATTGCGTCCCGGCACAAAAGTATTCGGAAAGCTGTCTGCCGGCTTCTCCTGGTCCATCTCCATGCCGGCATCTGTCAATGAGTTACGTCCCAGCCGGCCGATAAAGGAAACATCCATTACTTCGAACTCCACACCTGCCTTACGGGCAATGGCCCTCGCCAAGTCCACTTCCTTCTGATGTTTCTGTCCATACAGAAAACTCAGCGCATACACTTTCTTAAATTCACGTTTTGCCCAAAAGAGGCAAGTGGTCGAGTCCTGCCCGCCACTGAATACCACCAAAGCAGTGTCCCTATTCATCTTGTTAAAAGCCTCTCACAGGCAGTATCAATACCTCGTACATGGACTTCAGCAGAATCTGGATACACATCATCACCAGCAACTCCCGCCATGCAATGATTCCTCCGAACGCCACCGGAAAGAAAATCAACGAGTCTGCCGTCTCACCAACCACCGTCGACCAAATGGCACGTGCGGAGAAATTACGCCCGTTGCTTGCCAGTTTCATGCGGCTCATTACGTAGGCATTCAGAAAAGAGCCCACCAAGAATGCCGTCAGACTGGCTATGACAATACGGGGCGCCATTCCAAAAACAAAATTGAAATGCGCGGCACCATCCCAGAAAGGGGCGGCAGGCAACGCCACGGCTATCAGTCCCAGCATTACCACAAAAAAGTTCATGGCAAAACCGCTCCAGATAATCAGGCGGGCTTTACGAAAGCCCCAAACCTCGGCAATGCAATCGTTGATAATATAAGAAATCGGGAAGACCAGCAATCCGGCTGTTACGGTAATACCAAAAACCTGGATAACTTTAGTCTCAAGAAGATTGGCTGCAATCAGGCATACATTGAACAGAATGCCCAGCAACATAAAAGGTACAGATACTTTTTGTTTCATACTCCTGTTTTTTACGTGGTGTTCTAGAATACACGACCGCTATTCACGGCATCATACATTTTAAATCCGGTTGCAAAGGTACAACAAGTTTTGCAAATGAACAAACAACATATATTTTAACTAAAACTCAAGCAAGACAAAGCTCCTTTTTTTTATTCGAAGTAATTACAGACAGTGCATATTTAGTTAACGAGACTTAAATAAGATTTCCCAAACCAAGAATATTATTTACAATAGTTTTAAAAAACATAAACCAATAGCATAAAAATCAATATATTAACTGATTTTAGCACAAAATCAAAAACATGCAACCAAGTTTGCTCTCAAACAAGATTTCATTCACGCAAATTTCTTAAGCAAATAAAATAATGGACAACATATTTTAATACATACGATTCTATATTTTAAATAATGAAAATTAGGATTATATTTGATAACAACAATCCGGAAGCTCTGGAAAGCACATTGATATTAACCAAGAATATACCATATTATATATAGTAACCTTAGAAAAACAATGAATGCCTATGATTTACCCGAAAGCCCCAAGACACTATTAGTGTCATCTTCTATTCAACCTATTTATTTTGAGATCCATTAGCTTAAACAAAAAACATCTATTATGAATGAAAATCGTAAACGAGGAACATCGAACAACAAAATCCTCACAGCAATTGCCATCGCCTCCCTATTTATAGGAAGCAGCAAAATCATGGCAATAGAGACCTACTCGGAAAATTCATTCGGAGTGACAGAACAGATGCAGGCACAAACAGCCCGCGGTATTGTTGTCGACCAGAATGGAGAGCCTATCATCGGAGCAAGTATCTTGGAAAAAGGTACTACCAATGGAGTTACTACCGACTTATACGGTAAATTCTCGCTAAACGTAAAAAGAGGTGCCACCCTGGTCATTTCCTACATCGGCTATAAGACGCAGGAAGCCAAAGCAGATGCCAACATGAAAATCACCCTTACAGAAGATTCCGAACTACTGGATGAAGTAGTTGTTGTCGGTTACGGTGTACAGAAAAAGAAACTTGTCACCGGCGCCACTGTACAAGTGAAAGGGGAAGACATAGCCAAGCTGAACACTGTGGATGCCCTGGGCGCTTTGCAGAGCCAGTCACCGGGTGTCAACATCACGCAAAACAACGGCTTCCTGGGTTCGGGCTTTAAGGTGAATATCCGCGGTATCGGTACTACCGGAACCTTCTCCCCGCTTTATGTGGTAGATGGAGTTGCCAACGGTAGCATCGACGGGCTGAACCCGAGTGACATTGAATCTTTGGACGTCTTGAAGGATGCCGCTTCCGCCGCCATCTATGGTGCGCGTGCTGCCAACGGCGTTATCCTGATTACCACCAAACGAGGTAAAACCGGCGTTGCCGAAGTCAGTTACGATGGCTATGTCGGTGTGCAGAACCTCTACAAAATCCCTACTATCCTCAATGCCCAAGAGTACATGATGATGCAGGATGAAGGCCGTGTAATGGACGGATTGAGTCCGTACAACTGGGCGACCTATATTCCGGAAAGGGATTTGCAGGCCATACAGAACGGAACATGGAAAGGGACAAACTGGCTGAAGGAAGTGCTGAATGAAGATGCGTTGGTACAGAACCACGCAGTCAACATCACCGGAGGAACAGACCGTTCCAGATATGCCATAGGTATTTCATACACCAACCAAGAAGCTACCATGGGAGTTCCCGGCGAATTTCCAGAAATGAACCGCTACAACTTCCGCGTCAACTCGGACCACGTAGTCATGAAAAAAGGCAATCTTGACTTCCTGAAAGTGGGCGAAACCATCAACTACAAATATTCGCAAACGCAAGGTTCATTCGGAACCGGCGGCATTTATTGGAACGGAGTGCACAATATGCTCATCATGAGCCCGTTGATGCACCCTTACAATTCAGACGGGGGCTACTACCTCTATGCAGACCAGGAAAAGGATAACTACAAATGGGATATCTCCAACGGAGCCAATAAAAACCCGATAGCTTATCTGGACTACTATATGAACCAGAACCTAAGCAAGTCCCATTACATGCAGAGCAGCTTCTATGCAGAACTGCAACCCATCAAGAACCTGCGTATCAAGAGCCAGTTCGGTTACATCATGGGAGCCTCCAGTTATCGTTCCTATTTGCCGAGATTCGATTATCTGAGTGCGTCACTCAACAACGCAGAAGACAAGGTAACCCAATCCATGTCCATGTATAACCGTTGGTCATGGGACAATACAGCCAACTACATCTTCAATATCGATGACCATAACATCGACGTCCTGGTAGGTCAGAGTATTGAAAAATGGGGTATGGGAGAAGAAATGAGCGGTTCAGCCATAGGCTCAAACTTCTATGATTTCAAGCACGCTTATTTGTCCAATGTTCCATTGACCGCCAACAGTGTGTCCTCCTTGACTGGCAAGCCTAACGGGGAAGGTTCCATCGCCTCCTTCTTCGGACGTGTCAACTACAACTATCAGGAGAAATACATGGCTTCTGTCATCATGCGTGCGGACGGTTCCTCCACTTTTGCCCGCGGACACCGCTGGGGATACTTCCCTTCAGTATCCGCAGGATGGGTTATCAGCAACGAGTCCTTCATGTCAGGAATCAAATGGCTGGACTTCTTAAAGCTACGCGCTTCCTGGGGGCAAAACGGTAACTGTAATGTATCTACTTTCCAATATCTTTCACTGATAACTTCCAACAACGGATATGGCGGTTATACGTTCGGCGACTCCATGGACCTCATCAGTACCGGTTCATACGCCTACCGACTGACCAACCCGGACCTTACCTGGGAAACACAGGAGCAATTGAATTTCGGTATCGATGCACGCTTCTTGAACAACCGCCTGGGCTTTGAATTCGACTGGTATAACAAAAATACCAGAGACTGGCTGGTTACGGCTCCGGTACTCTCTTCCTTCGGTGCCAATGCAGTGTCCGTCAATGGCGGTAATGTAAAAAACACGGGTATTGAAGTAGGACTCCACTGGAACGACAACATCGGAAAGGATTTCCAATATGGAGCCAACCTGACCCTTGCTCACAACAAGAATGAAGTGACCAAGATTGCCAACAAAGACGGAATCATCCACGGTAGCGGCAGCGTTCTGTGGGAAGGAGCCGAAGAGTGCTTCCGTGCTGAAGTAGGCAAACCCATCGGCTACTTCTACGGCTACAAGAGTAACGGCATATTCCAGAATCAGGAACAGATAGACAACTACAAAGGTCCGAAACTGAACGGCGACAAGACACAGCCGGGTGACGTAATCTGGGCAGACACCGACAATAGCGGTACGCTCGATGCCAATGACCGTACTATGATAGGTAACCCGAATCCCGACCTGACAATGGGACTTTCCCTGAATGCCAGCTGGAAGGCCATTGACTTCTCAATCACTACTTACGGCGCATTCGGCCAGCAGATTCTGAAGTGTTATCGTGACTTCTCCTCCTCACCCTTGAATAACTATACAGCAGAGATATTCCAACGCTGGCACGGCGAAGGTACGTCCAACAAGTTCCCGAGACTGTCCAGCGCTTCCAGCTCCAACTGGAACAGAGTATCAGACATTTATATCGAAGATGGAGACTATCTTAAGATAAAGAACATCACTGTGGGATTCGACTTCAAGAAAGCATTCAAGAAGTTACCGGTACAACAGCTGCGCCTGTATCTGACCGCACAGAACCTCTTTACCTTCACCGGCTATTCCGGTATGGATCCGGAAATCGGTTACGGTGGCGACGATTATGGTTGGGCATCAGGCATCGACCTGGGCTACTACCCCAGTGCACGTACCTATATGATAGGCTTAAATGTAAAATTCTAATTAACCGAAGAAATTATGAAAAAGATATTATTCATAGCATCAGCAATACTGATTCTTCTTTCAGGATGCGAAAACTTCCTCGATTCGGAACTTTTGACCGAAAAGACAACCGCCAACTTCCCGGAGACAGAAAAGGATGCCCAAGAGATGGTGACGGCCATATACGCCCATCTGTTGTTTGAAAGTCCTGAAACCTCTTCCCAGTATTACATTGCCCAGTTGGCAGGTGACGACTGTCTGGGAGGCAACCTCTCCTACTCCAACAACTGTGCCACCAACTTCCTTATGTACAGTGGCAATCTGAATACATTTGCCGGCATCTGGGACCGTTGCTACACCCTTATCAACCGTGCCAACAATGCCATCAACACAATGGAGAATGTGAAATCATGGTCCAGCGAGAGCGAACGTAACCGACTTTTCGGTGAGTCCTACTTCCTGCGTGCCATGGCTTATTATGAGCTGGCACAAGTCTTTGGCGGAGTTCCTTTACGCACCACACTGGAAAGTACCAACCTGCCGCGTGCATCCGTAGACGAAATCTACACCCAGATTGCAGCCGACTTGAAAAACGCTATCGAAATGATGCCGGCAAAGATTTATCCGAAAGGCTCAGACATGACCGGACACGCTACAAAATATGCTGCCGAAGCCATGATGGCACGTGTATTCCTTTTCTATACCGGACGCTACGAAAAAAACGAACTCCCCAACGGAACTACCAAAGAGGAGGTCATCTCTTGGATAGATGACTGTGTAAACAACTCCGGTCATAAACTGGTGTCCGACCAACGCAACATCTGGGCCTACACCAACGATGCTACCGAAGACAATACCGAAGGGTTCCGTTACCAATACGTTATCAACCATAACCTGAAATGGGAAGGAAACAGTTCCGACGAAACTTTATTCGCCAACAAACATAACCTGAAATCCGACTGGACCTATACCTGGTTCTCCAACACATGCGCGCAATTCTATTCACCGTCTGCCGACAACTATTCCAACAAAGACAGTTATCCCTTCGGCACCGGTTGGGGAGCTGGCCCCGTATCTCCGGCTATGGTCAACGAATGGAAAGACTGGGCCGCCAAGCAGACCTATACGGACGGTTATAAGGAGGATCCCCGTCTGACCGGTTCCATATGGTCGTACAAAGCACTTGATCCGAATGTTGCCGGCAATGTGCTGATGGACTGCACCATGGACGAGGGTGAACCGGAATATACCGTATCCTATCGTTACTATGAACAAACCGGCTATTTCCAGAAAAAATACATCAATATCAATTCCTACAATGAAGGCAAAATCGAACCTTTCGGCAAGCAGATGTTCCCCGGAATATCTTCGCAGACATCCCAACAGCTACTCCAAATTGCCGACTTGATTCATATCCGTTTTGCCGACGTCCTGCTCATGCAGTCCGAGCTGAAACAAGACGCTACGGGTCTGAACAAGGTACGTGCCCGCTCCCACTTGGCTCCGGTGGCCTACTCCCTGGAAGCCATCAAGCAGGAACGCCGCTGGGAACTTGCATTCGAGTCCATCCGCTGGTGGGATATCCTTCGCTGGTCGGGTCCTTCGCTTGAGGAAGCCGGTGACATACTCAACAAACAGACCGGGTTCAATATAATAAATGCCGCTACGGTGGTACCGATGGTAAAATTCGACTATAAGAAACGCCTACAAGCAACCCAAGGCTACTGGCCCATTCCGCAAGACGAAATCGACATCTCCAATGGAGTCCTTGAGCAGAATCCAGGCTGGGATGCATCTGCCCAGTTCTCGGATTGGAACAATATGTAAGAGTATTAACCTATAAATAAAGACAATATGAAAGTAACAAAAATATTGATAGCAATGCTTGCTTCAGCCTTCATCGTTACTGCATGCGATCCTATCGAAGACGAAGACTTGCGAGACAAATATGTGACTGATGCCGGTACACCCATAACCAAAGAGGCATTACAAGCCGCCATATCCATTACCCAACCCTTCCCCAACCAAGACGGAGTAGTGGAAGGCGACCAGTATATAGCCCTGAAAAACTCCCGCCCGGACATTGGCGGTTCATGGCACATAGAATGGGGGGGCGAAGGAAGTAAACAAAGTAAGACTCTGGTCACGGACAACGCTACGGTCATCATGGAGTCCAATGCGGACTATTCCATCTACTATATGGGCATTTCCGCCAATCAGATTATCAAGACAGATCCGGTTGTAGTGACTGTGACCAATGTATTCGACGATTGGTCCACTTACTTCACCGGTGCAACCGACAAGAGTGACAAATCTGCCAAGAAGACCTGGAAATTCCGTGAAGTCAGCTGGGGTTCCGTCTGCAATATGGGGGCTCATGGAGGCTGGAAATATACCAGTGCAGGCTATACTCCCGAATCAAATTTTGCCTGGTGGGCCAATGTCACTGCCGCCGAAGCGGGAGACCAGTCCATGGTATTCGAATTCGACGGAAACAAGATGAAAACCTATGATGCCAGCGGAAACCTGAAGGCAGAAGGTACTTTCTCCTTCACACACGAAAAACCGGAAGACGGAGTACTGGGTGAACTGATAACAAGTATCCCCACCATCGGAGGAAATTATGACGACAACGGACAAAGCGTAGGCAGCAACAAATTTTGGCTGCTGACACTGGATGAGAACTATATCACAATCTATCATCCCGGCAAGTATAGCGGTGGTGTGGATTGGGACGACAGCGGCTGGTATGCTTATTTCAAGACTGAAGCAGAAACCGATTCTGAATAATATGCACTCTCTATGAAAAGGAAACTGCTATTTATAATAGCTACTGTCTTTCTAGTAGCCGCATGTCACAATGACGACTACATGCCCGGACTGCCAGCTCCGGGAAATGAAGACAACGAGACCGAAATGGCCGAGCAGGTTGCAGGCCGGGTTGCATTGGGCTACGTCACTTATTATGGCACATCCATACCCGATGCCAAATACCTGACCCACATAAACTACGCTTTTGCAGAATTATATGTTAAAAACGGAATTTATGAAAAGTTTGGCCTGCAAGGTGATAAATCCCGTTTTGATAAGGTAAAGAAAATAAAGAGCCAGTATCCACATGTGAAGATATTACTCTCTTTTACCAATAGCGTTTCCAATACTGACAATTCCCAGGACGGAGGTTTCTCCGCCCTGGCGAAGAGTCCGGAAATGCGCAAGCAATTCGCACAAGACTGCAAAGCCTTTGTTTCGAGTGAGGGCATAGACGGTATTGACATTGACTGGGAATTTCCCGGTATGACCTTCGGCAGCAATGCCTATGACGAGTTGGTAGATGTGGAAAACTTCACCCTATTGATGAAAGACCTGCGTGCAGCGTTGGGGCAGTCCACCCTATTGACCTATGCAGGTTATTGCATGGACAAGCGTCCCCAAGGCGAAGGCTA
>PPYE01320008.1_pt1 | contig 36902 bp, 20 predicted proteins | sample 1559881 | NCBI WGS metagenome assembly PPYE01 (sample SAMN08240022, study PRJNA423297) | Human gut metagenome, whole genome shotgun sequencing project.
ATATAAAGGCAATTCAAAAAAAAGATATATATATACAAATAAGAAATATCAATATAATAAAGATTGAAAGAAACTGTTTATTACAAACAGATACAATAGTTATAAGTCCGATAAATATTAATGAATACTTTTTAATATTTCGTGTCTTAATAAATAGATATAGAAAACTCTTTTATTTTTAAGAGAATAAATAATTACTGAATAATACGAAATAATTTATTTTCAATTAATGAAACAAATAGGAAAAGTATGGCAGGATTCTTACAAAATAGCTGGTAAATAGTATACTTTTGTAACAAGAAAAGACAACCTTTAAAAATACATATACGATAAAAGCAGGACTGATCTTCGTTTCAGAATCAATCCTGCTTTATTAATTGTATAAGATAAGATGCCAGAAAATTTAATAGACCGGTTACTTTGCTGACTCGGGTATTACATCTATTAATTCTTCTATCATCTTTCCTTTTTCTTTTATTACAGTACTTCTCGTTGTATTTCGTTTTTTATTCTGATTGTACTCTACGGCATCGCCTGCCTTATTCTTTATTAGCAAGAATGGTGTTTTAGTTCCATCCATTTCTGCTTCTATCGACCATTCACCAACTGTCCATTTGCCGTTTTTATACTCTTTAGGAGATAATAACGGAATAATATTATTATCCTGATCGATTTGAATAATGGCCAGAAAACGAGTATTGGCAGATTTATCGATAGTACTCAATTCCGAATGCCAATGTTTCGAGTATTCGTAGGGTTTTCCATTGTTATCACTTCCACGCCCTTTCCAGTTTATAGCAGGAGAAAAAAACTCATTCGTTAAATGATTCTTTAATTTCTGTGGCGAATAAATATCTACCCTGCTACGGGCGACTCCGTTTCCTCCTATAACTGTATTCTCCCGTTCTCCTTGCTCCATTTTATGATAAGAATGTAACAACCATGTCCATGTAACAGGATTACGGGCAGCCAGTTCGTCATAAATAACAACGATGTTTGGACGCAGAAAAACGAAATGACGACGGAAACGGGTAATTCCCGGGTCTCCGAAGCCATTTTCAGGTGTATATTCTACCTCAAACTGTTTCATACGATCTATCCAGAAAGGAGTGCGCATACTATCGTATGCATGAGTTGCATCGCCTAAAACATACGTGAAGGCAGGTGTATCTTTAAAACGTGCGATCCATCCATATCCGTTTTCCCCGATTACCTGTGCCATACCGTCTGCCAGAATCGTATTGTGCCCACGGGTGCGGTAGTGCATTAATGTATGTTTATCGGTAAAGTTACTGTAATGTCCGGAACCTCCGTATAATTGTTTACCACCAACATTGATGCCAAAACCATTGTGAGCCGCATGAGCATGACCGGTGGAACCAAAGGGAAGTGCTGTAAAGTTCAGCATAATATCATTGGGGGTATCGGTTACATTGTTGTGCATTAAAGCAAATCCGGCATCCCTGAACAGTAAACTCTGTGGTAAATTTACCGGAGATTTGGGCGTAACGTCTTCTTTCTTTGCAGGACTCATCAAACGGTAGAAAGCAAAGTTTGTACTTTCAAACAACTTTTCGTCACTGTTTTCTGTAAGTTCGTCTGCATACCAACGTGCATAAGGATCGCCCAATTCACGTGCCAGCGCATCAGCAAATCCCCAATATCCTTTTCCCGGTTTCTTCTGATTTTCCGCATTATCACCAAAGCCTGTAGAATAAGAGTCTTTCGGATAAGAATAAATAAGGAACTTAGGGAGATTATGGTAATAAGGTATATCAAAAAAGTCGACTCCCGTCAAACGTTTAAACATAAACGGCATATAGATGAAAGTCTCAAAATTCACCTGGAAATAACTTGTACCGTCATGCCATCCTCCATCATCACCACCTAAGATAGGAAAGCGGCAACACCAGACTTCGTAACAATAAGACAACCATTTAGCTGCTTCCGGTAAATCTCCCAGCGTAGCAATAGAGGAGAAACATAACCGGCGGAGTGTATGCTGCCATACATGATTATCCATCGAATGGGTTTCGAACTTGTTCACGTAATGACGATAAAAATAATCTCCCCGTACTTTAATTGATTTAAGAAGCTCTTCTTTCTCTTGTGGCGTGGAAAACTCGTAAGAAGTATCAAAAGCAACAGACATCGCCAACATCACACTTGCCGCATTGAAGTCTTCTTTGGTTGCATATCCCTTCGGATCCATTTTTGCAATATGAAGAGCATGCCTGAGGGCTGTTTCGGCATACGGTTTGTTTCCTGTTAAAAGATAGGCCATACTAAGATCTTTCACCGGTTCTTTTACTTTATCCCCAAACCGGTGATACATAAAAGTCATCATCACCTTTTTCTGAGAGTCGGACAAGCCGGTTGTGTCACGTGGCCTGGTCGGCTCTTCTATAGGTAAAGGTGCATTTAATTGTTTATCTGCTTTGCGAATAACCCTGGATGCTTCTTCATTATTTTCGTTTCTTTTACGAAAATCAGCCAGTTCATCCGGAGCGACATACAACCGGGGATGAGACTTTTTGCAGGCGCCCAACATCTCATCTATCGTAGGAGTTTCAAATATACGGACACCTTTGGGTATGTTAAAATCATATATCTCAGACCATGTATATTCACCTTCACTTATTACTGCATATTGCCAGTACCACTTGCCTTCATCCAGTTTTTTATGATTGCTGAACATAGCCCAGTCAAACTCTCCTGCCCTGATTGTTTTATCATCCGGAAAATCTTTATATTGTGATAAACGAACGGAATAAGTTATATTCTTACCTTCTGCTGCCGGCCATAATAATGCAGGAGGATTAACAGTCACGTCTTTCCCATCCGCAGGCGAAGCCCATTCCCGGTAACGGGGATGGATTGAACGTTTATTGATGCTTTTCTCTGCAGTTAACTTTTGAGCCCCTGCATCAGGCAAGATAAGTATAAAAAGTAGTCCGATCAAAAGAAATTTCTTATACATTTTATTATTCTATTCGATTAAGATTTATATAAAACTGACCGGAATGACCTTATTTTAAAATCATTCCACAGAAGAAAGTACAAGCCATGCAGCCCCCATACTACCGGCACGGTTGCCCAGCTTTGCAGCCATGATAGTTGTATTGACGGCACAATCAGCCATTGCATATTTAAAAGCTTCTTCCTTTATTTTATCAATATAAAAGTCTCCGGCTTCCGACAGTCCGCCGCCAATTACTATGCGTTGAGGACTAAAAATATTAATAAAACCGGCTATTCCTTTACCCAGATAAGAGCAATGCCTGTTCAGGCATTCTACAGCTATAGGGTTACCTTGCTTATAGAGTTCGACTATTGTTTCGCCATTAATCTCTTTTCCTGCAACATCATTATTACCGATGTGGTCTTTAAAATCACGCACCAAAGCAGAAGTAGAGGCATAATGTTCCAAACATCCTATTGCCCCGCATGAACACTTCTCACCATCAGCTATCAACGGAACATGCCCCAGCTCTGTGCCGCGATTTTGATATCCGTTAAATAACTTACCGTCGATAACAACTGCTCCTCCTATTCCTGTACCAACTGTAACGAAGACCACATGAGTACATCCCATACCGGCACCATAATGAGTTTCTCCCAATCCCATAAGATTGGCATCATTACTGATGAGGGTAGGCAGGCCGGTTTTCTCTTCCATGATTTCAGAAAGAGGCAGTTTTTCCCATCCTTTGATATTCTCTGCTCCTCCCAATACGATGCGATTAGTAGCATCTACGATACCGGGGGTACCAATACCCACTCCCTTTACCGGACAACTATTCTCATACGCATAATCAAGAGTTGTTTTCACTGCCTTTACTAACTGCCCGACAACAGCGTCAGCAGAAATATCTGCATGAGAAGGGATTCTACCGGAAAAAAGAAAGTTTCCTTTTTGATCAATCAAAGCATACTTAATGGAAGTACCTCCCAGGTCAATACCAATTGCGTGTAACATTTTGTTTTGTTGTTTTAAGGTTACTAATTGTTTCTGTCTTTTTGTTTCTATTGTATTTTAGTCTCTTGTCATCCCGGACTCGATCCGGGATCTCCCCCTTATGAGATTCCGGCATGAGATTCCGGATCAGGTCCGGAATGACAAAAGGCTCCTCAAAAATACGAATTACCAACTACAGAAACAAAAGGAATTGATTATATCCTCTCAGCCCAGATCGGAGAACTCCATGCCCATTGCTGATCACGCTGGCGAACCCGTACATAATAATAATCTGTATCTTTTTCCGGTTCGGTATCTTCTATATAATGCTCAATCATGTAAGCACTTTCAGGCATAGCGCGATTGAATAAAATAGCTTCACTCAACCATCCGATCATAAAGTGGGAACGTGATCCCTGCAACAGCTCTCCCAGTGTATGTTCGAACTTCTTTCCGTTGAATTCTGCAATAATCTTTCCGTTCTTAGGCATTTCCACATCCAGAATTACTGCCTGGGTAGCAGAAGTGGTAGTATTTGGATTTTTACTTGTATATACGTCCAGCACTGTTTCTTTTTCATTAGCGGAAACGATACGGTTTACGTGAGTGTGGAATTCATGTTCCCCCTCCTGCGGAGATGTAAAAGCTGCACCACGGAAACAAGGAGTCACATTGAGGATTCTTCCTTTATCTACAGATAATTTTCCTGCCCAGTGAACATACTTTTCTTCACGATTCCAGCCCATTTCAACTTTAACTTTGCAACGGACAACATCTTCCTTCGGCATTACAGGTGTCAATGGTCCACTCATACGGGCAATTGTACGTCCGTTTTTAACAATATCTACATAGTCTATACAGCTTTCTCCCTGTACATTCACATAAATACGGCGGCTGTTTCCACGCACTACATCTCCCATCAGGGCATCATTCAGACGGAAATCTATAATAATTTTATCACCTGTAGCACCGCATATATGACGGTTTTTCAAAGCTTCCCATATAGCATCACGCGTAAGGGATTTAGCCAAAACACCCACACGCCCGTCACCATAACTTCCGGGATATCCGGAGTGCTGATCGGTTGAAGCCATGATACCAAACTTATGTCCCTGATCAAGGCCATATTGAATAGTACCTTCCCATTGACGCGGCCCCATGTCATGCAAATACGGATAATCTCCTTGATCGCTTTCCGCTAATCCGTGGCGGGAATACATCTCAACGAATGGAGTCTGGTCTCCTTCCGTAAAGCAATTCCAATTATAACCACGGTAACCAAACTGATAACCCATATGATGAGGAGTAATAAATACTTTATGTCCTTTAGCTTTTCTTTTCCAGTCTTCAACAGAAGTGCATTCTACCAACGGTGCATCAAGGTCGTAGTTTAATGCTACATGATCTCCATGCTCCATACTATGGCATTCGTAACCGATGAAAGCCAGAAATTCTCCTTCCTTATTATATTCATTGGTCATTGCCACGTATTTCTCATAGCCTCCTTCGCGTAAACGCTTAAAAGCTCCTACATGATAATCAATTACCCATTTAAGACGAGGATCATTAGCACCCGGGATATCCGGCCACATAGCATGTGGGGTTACACTTACAAAATCAAGTTGTCCTTTAGCTGCTTCGAAAGCATCACGCATATCTCCATGTCCGTATGTAAGGTTGCAGTGATTATGAAGGTCTCCCCAGAACATTTTAAGATCACTTGCCGAAGGCATTATCTTTTTTGCTTCTTTACTTCCCGGCATACAAGAGTTGAGCAAACTACCGGAAGCAGCCAGTCCCAGCATAGACCAACCTGTATTCCTTAAAAACTTCCTTCTATCCATAATAGATTTATTTAATTTTATTTTGTCTGTACTTTTATGTCAAAATGTGCGTACTTTTCAGGCAAAAAGTATATACTTTTTTAAGAAAATGTACTAATGTTTTCTTTCCATAAACCTACGGTCACCGCGAAACATTACAATCTCCTGCTCCGTAGGATCGGTATCTCCATATTTAGTTTGTGTTTCTTTTAATAGTTGCATTAATTCAGCCTGCTTATCTGCATATTCTGCTTTTCCGAAAATATTGTTCATTTCGCGGGGGTCAGCTTTCATGTCATACATCTCCCACTCATCAATATCATTATAGAAATGAATTAATTTATAATCCTGTGTGCGAATACCATAGTGTCGTTTTACCGAATGCTCAGCCGGGTATTCATAATAGTGGTAATAAGCAGCTTTTCTCCAATCGGCAGGTGTCTTTCCTTCATTTTCCAAAACAGGTCTTAAAGAAGTTCCTTGTATATCCTCAGGCACTTTTATACCGGCATAATCCAGGAATGTAGGAGCAAAATCCACATTCATACTAATCGCTTTACTCACAGAGCCGGCTTTAATTTCCTGCGGATATCTGATTACGAGAGGCGTGCGCATGCATTCTTCGTACATAAACCGCTTGTCGAACCATCCGTGTTCGCCCAGGAAGAAACCCTGATCGGAAGTATAAACAATAATCGTATTATTCAATTCACCTATCTCCTCGAGATATTTCATCAAACGGCCGATGTTATCATCTACTGCCAGAACTGTTGCCAGATAGTCTCTCATATATTGCTGGTATTTCCAGCTGATGAGTTCTTTTTCAGTCATTCCTCCTTTTTTATATTCAGCTATACGCTGGGCATATGCAGAATCCCATTTCGCCTGTTCTGCCGGAGTCATCCGTGTATATACCTTCTTAAATTTATTATTATCCGGTAAAGACAAGATTTCTTTATGGGTTAAAAGTTTAAGATCCCAATCGTTTGTAAGCGTATGCGCTATACTCATATCCTGCTCACGTGAGGCACGGCCTCTACCATCATAGTTATCAAATAAATTGGAGGGTTCAGGGAAGGTTGTATTATTAAAGATACCCAAATATCTCTGAGCAGGCATCCAGTTGCGATGAGGAGCCTTTTGATGGTACATCATACAGAAAGGCTTGTTCTTGTCACGTCCTTCCAACCACTTGATTGCCTTGTCGGTTATGACATCTGTTACGTATCCTTTCTCCTGTATATTTTCATCCATCTCCCAAAAGTCAGGTTGATAATAATCTCCTTGCTCTTCCTGTCCGCTAAGCACACTCCAGAAGTCAAAGCCCTGGGGTTTTGATATAAGATGCCATTTGCCTATCATAGCAGTCTGATAACCCGCCTCTTGCAAAAGTTTGGGAAATGTTTGCTGATCACCATTAAATGTACTTGCATTATCTGTAAATCCATTTACATGACTGAATTTTCCTGTAAGCACACACGCACGTGACGGACCGGAAAGGGCATTAACCGCATAGCAATTATCCATACGGATGCCCTCGTTAGCGATACGGTCCATATTAGGTGTTTGAATCAGGTTTCCGCCATAACATGACATTGCCTGCGTGGTATGATCATCAGTCATCATAAAAATGATGTTAGGTCTTCGTGTCTCTTTTTCAGAGCTTCCGCAGGAAGCTATTGTGATAGCTGTCAGCGGAAGCAACAGTGTTTGGTTGTTTAACTTCATATATCGTGTTATTTTATCAGCTTGTATACATACGGCTCATTTCCGATTATTATTTTCAGAAAATAAACTCCGGATGATAGAGAACTATTATCAATCTTTTTAATGATACCGGATTCTTTACCTGATGAGATCGGTTTGCCGCTTACATCCATCAAAGTCCAATCATATTCTTTGGATTCTGTCAGGTTAAGCTGCCAGTAATTATCATCTTTCCATAATCTTACCCCGACCTCTTGATTAGTAGTAATACAACCCTTGGTTGCTCTCTCTTCGCTTAACCTTACCCGGTAAGTTTCACCATCGTGTGCAGACGGATAAGTCAGGGTTGTTATATCACCTTCAACACTTACGATGACTTCACTATCGTCACCTGTTGCCTTATTGTAAACCCCATTCAACCGGATTACTATTTCAGACATGGCTCCGGGTATTGCGGCAATCTCGTCTGTTAACGCATCGTTGTTAGCAGCACTAGGCCGGTTCATATCCGGATTGGAGAAAGCAACTTCATATTCATTGCCAATCATTTTCATCATAAAAATTACAGGAAGATTGACTGTATGGATTTCGTTAATATCTAATACAACATCCGGCTGGAATATAGAAGCTGCCAATATATTTTGACCTGAATGATAAACCGCATGTGCGGACGCATCCTGCCGGAGCACCTGAACCGGAGAATTATTCTGATACTCATTTACCTGATCTTCCGTAGGTTGAACTAACCATGTATAATTATATGTAGCACTGTTCACCTGCTCTCCCAGATTGATCATTGCTGTCAGGTAATCCGTTCCGACTTTTACATCTGCCGTGCCACTATTTATAATATATGTATTACCAAAGTTATCTCCAATGACAGGATTTTGCAAACCTGTAACATCGCTGTTGATAACCTCCCCGTTTACAGTTACCATTTGACTTCCCACTTCTTTTTTATTCTGGAAAAGAGTAGTATAGAAAGGAGTTGTCGTACTATTATCCCTGATACCGCTGCCCATACAATAGAAAACATTGTCAAATACAAACACTGATTTATCCGCATGGAAGCTGGTATCTATTGCATTGTCATGTAAACGGTTCGTAAACATACCGGTAGTTTCATCAAACCCGATACCACCCAGGAATGGTTGATCAGAGAAATTACGGTGCTTACCATCTGTAGCCAGGTAACTCAAATTCTCTTTAGATAAATATTTTGTAGTAGTTCCCGGAAGTAAGTTCCAGTCCCAGGCCGTATTACCATCCGTATCGTCTTTAGTTAACTGGAAACTTCTGTAGCCATTTACCAAATCTGTATATTCAATATGGTCATAGCTTAAATAACGGCCGTAAAGATTTTCCGTTCCGGAACTTTCATAATCCCAGATATGTTTACTGAAACCTTTTATTGTAACCGTCCAATCGTTTTGACGTGCTACAAACAAACCTGAAAACGGGAAGTATTGAGTACCGACAGGATTAACTTCTGCTTCCCCTGACAGATTTGCAGCAGCTACTACCGCATCTATTTCACCGAATGTGCTTGTATAGCAAATATCTGTTCTTACGGTAGTTATATAAGTACTAACAGAAGGGTGTTCGGGATTCCATAAACGTTTAAAAGCAGAAACAATTTCAGTATCCGGACGGGCTATCGATATAAATGCAAATGCAGGAATTAATTGTTGAAGAATTTCCGTTTGATGAGGGAAACGTCCTCCTGTGCTTCCCGGAACATTATATTCGGCAGAAAAGAAACGATAAGCCAGCAATGCTTGTTTCAGATTTTGATATGTATCTTCGCTCAAAGCAAAAGGTGTATCATGCAGGATATAATAGAGGAAACATCCTACATATACTACCTGATTGTAATAAGCGCTATAATAAGGTGCATGGTGATGATAACCTGATCCATCAGGTTTCAATGATCCCAGGAAACCCTGTGCATGTTTGAATGCATTATCCAGATAATTTTTATAAGAATTCATTGCTGTAGTACGTTCTCCTTCATCGGATAATGTTAGGGCATAGAAAAGTTTGGGGACTGCTAAAGTCCGGATATAATCTGCAAGGTCGCCCGGATTCTCGGGTTCTACATAAGTTTTTCCAAAAAGGGTGAACCAATGGAAAGCATCAGAAAGTATTTGCGAACGTTCTGCTCCCAGATCATCACGCAACATATAAGCAGAATGGAAATAACCGGCACTCCTCAACATCTCCATACGAAGACTGCCTAATCCGCTACCATCTGCCCAACCCTGATCATAATAATAATCAAGCAGCTCCAATGCTTTATTTAGACTCTCGGTATTATTATTGAGTTTATAATCGTAAGCTAACTGAATCATACAGCTTTCACCCAGATTTCGTGAACTGTATAATTTGATACCATCTACTGTTTTATTATGGAATAAATAATGGGGGAATAATCCTGAGTTATTTACCGTTCCGTTGGGTGCAATAACCGGTGCGTTCCTTACTCCCCGGCTAATATAAGTATTCATCCTGTCGGCACGGGCCTGATAGTATTCGTTTCCTGTATTCTGTCCGCTTCCATAATACCACTCATCCAGACGTTGGCCTATTGTTTGAAAAGCGGTTCGCTGCTCATCAGTTGGAGGAACAGGAGCCGGTGCAGGAATATTACGTACAGTCAGAAAACTCTCGATGCCGGCAGATTCTTTTACATTGTACTGAAAATTAGATATTTTTTCCCAGGATACATTGGTTACAAACTCAAGATAATCGAAATAAACGGTACCATTACCGGTTTGCGGGGCATGGATCACCATTGTGGTTAATGTGCCTCTATCAGAAGATAGTAATCCCATGTCTTCTCTGTATCTTGCCCAAAGACAACGCCATCCGACAAAATTTAACCTGAACGGAATCCGGCATCTTTCTCCTGTTGAGTTATGGAAAGTAACCATAATAGAGTCATTTGTAGAAATCGGGTTATAGATCCAAACGGTTATTCCCCCGTTGTTTTGTGCTGAGCTGCTCTGGATAGTAGCCTCTTCAGCTGTTAATACACTTCCTCCATTCCAATCCCATTTAAGAGAAGAGGAACCAAGTTTTGCTTTATACTGGGAAATACTAAGATTTCCATTAGTAACAGACCAGCCAACAGGCACAGCATCTTCAAAAGAAATAACTGCGGCTTTTACCAAATAGCTGCTAAACAAACCTATTGCCAGCAACAGAAAACTGCGTGGAGTAAAGTGTTTCATAATTACAAAGTTTAGTGATTATTAATTAAAGGAATGCCTGAGAAGTTTATTTAGGAGGGTGTCCAAAAAGTCGTCTGTCGTTACGGACTTGATCCGCAATCTATTGCTCTATAACTCATAGAGGAGATCCCGGGTCAGGCCCGGGATGACAACTATACTTTTTAGACACTCCCATAACTTATGAGACAATTCCATATATAAATGACTACCTTTCGATAGGGATTATAAGCTTTTATATGTTTCTATTCGAATATAAAATCGAACATAATTTATAATCCAGATAAGAATTATTAACGTTCCAAAGTATAACCTAAGTTATATTTCTTTCCGTCAACCTTCACATCTACATATAAAACATTTTCACTAAACTTCTTGTTCTTGAACTTTGCCGATATTTTCGGATTGTTCCCGTTATCTACCGGATAGATAACCGTAATAAAACGTACCGGCTCATCATTATTTTTCTTAGATTCGAAAGCTACGGCTGTACGCTCATTCTTGTGACGATAAGCGGTTGACCTCCAACCTTCTTCTTCAACCATATTTGTACCTTTCGGAGCAAAACATTGAAGCATCATATTGTTATTATCATCAAAATCACTTACTAATAAATTAGCGGATTTATTTAAATTTACTTTTCCTTCACATAGCTGATAATGAACGGCAACATCTCCTTTAGCTGTACCTACAGCCTCGTCTACAATTACAAAGAACTTATTATCAACAAAGAATACAGAGCGTCTGTGTTTCAGATTGGTATAACTTGGGTTCTCAACAACCAGCTTCTGGATATCTCCTTTACCTTCCCATAGCAGACACTTGGTATCAGTACCCTCCAGATTTTGATTATTCAAAGTAAGGGTATTGTGTACTTTTGTTTGGCGGAACCAATTTCTCCATTTCATTACTTCCGAATCTCCGGCATATACATAACTTCCTGAGTCGGGGAAAAGATTTTTTCCGTTTACCCACAGTTCGAATGTACCATTATCCGGTTGGCAATGCCAAAACCCGGGAGGGCCGGCTTTTAAAACCATTACGGTTGCCGGTTCAGTCCATGCATTACGGAAAACATAAAAGCCTGATGTTTTCAGATCATTAGATAAGTAGGGGGGCAATTTACCTTCTTTACCTTCCGTTGCAAAATACCGTATATACTGGTTATCCGGAAAAACTGCCGACCATTTCTTGTAATCTTTCAGCACTTCTTCTTTTTTGGTAATTTTTGCATCGCTGAAACATGGGTTAGTGTAATCTGTAAAGCTTATGTTCATGTAGAACATAATCATCTTTTCTACCGCATCCAGATAATACTGAGGAAATTCATTTTTAAATCCGTTTACATCTGCTATCTGGATTGCTTTATAAAAGATATTGATTGCTGCCAGATGGTAGTGAGGGTCTAACTCGTAGTGTCCACCATCATCATACACTTGCTTGTTAACTTCTTTATTCAGAATATCAATCCCGCTTTTTCTCCATGCCATAGCTTCTTTAAATTCCGGAAAGAAAGCTCCTGCATAAATCATGCGCTGTGCTTCAAACAACAGGTGATTACCCTGGGCGGAATAGTTATTGGATATATGAATTGCATGCTTATGATAGTTCACCAGGAATTCGGTTAAAAACTCAGGAGTAAAATAAGGCGAATCAACAAAGTAGAGGAACTGTCCGGTTTGGTCTTGCAAACGGTTACTTACTTCAAGCGGACGCCATGCGAAACGTACATTCTCAACTTCCCCTTTTATTTCCCCGCTGCTCACCAATTCGTATTCTTCTTTATTCATCTCTACCAATGGATTCTTTTTAATCCAGTCCATGTATTGATGTACCCATTCTTTGGCATATTTTTCATCACCGGAAACGCGATAAGCTTTTCCCATAGGAGAGAACCATTTATGGCGGTGGAGCTGCCAACGGAGCTCGTTGTCCCTTACCGGCCAATACTGCCAGTTAATATCTTTACCATAATTGTAAGAGGGCTGATATCCTTTATGAACAAAAAATGTATGTTCCAGGCCATCATCTGCCCATTTTTGTTCTTGAGGGCTGATCTTTACTTTTGTCAGATCAGGTATATCCGGATGGTGGACATTTTTACGTTGACGGTAATAATCCAATAAAGCTTTTGCTGCTTCAGCATTTTTACCTTCATTATACAAGGCTTTTACATTTTCCAGTCCCGGAGTGTCCAGATTCAGTAATGAAAATACTTCTGGTCTCAATTCCTGAGCAGTAACCTGACCCAGCAGCAAAAACAGCAGACATAAAGAAACTGATCTTATTAATTTATTCATGGTTTATGTATTTAAGTATTTTGATATTTGCTTGATAGCACAGAGGTATATATTTCATTGCCCGGAAATAAGACTTTGCTATATGATACCTCTGTGGTTTTTAATGTGTTATCCTTGTTTATTACAAATCTTTATACCTCTACCCTTATATCCTGTAAAAATCAGTAGTCAAGCAGTTAAAAACAACCAACACTTGTTTCACCTTCCGGTAGCCAAGTAGAAACACTAAACTACTGTGACTACCAACAAAGTGAAAACTACTTAACTATCGGTTCATAAATCTTTATACCTTATACCCTTTAAATCCATATATCTTTTCAAGCTCTCCATATAATAATAATCAGCATAATTTATCGGAGTGTCGATTTCCGAGCCATTAGGCAGTGAGCCTGTAGAATGCATTAATATAAATCCCTGGTTTTCTCCTTTCTTTGCTAAATATTTATCGCCGGAAAGATTTTTCAGGATTGTTTCTCCATAGTTAAAATATTTTTCCCCGTCAGGAACCATTGTGCTCATTTCAAGCATAGCTGCTGAAGTTACTGATGCAGCAGATGCATCTCTTGGAGTCTCCGGTACTTTAGGAGCATCATAATCCCACAAGGGAATCAGATCGTCTGTTTCTACACGCTTCATTATCATAGCCGCTATCTTTTCTGCAAAATCCAGATATTTCTTATCACCGGTTTCACGATAGCAGGAAACATATCCGTATAATGCCCATGCCTGTCCGCGTGCCCAGGATGATTCATCGTTTTTACCCTGATGTGTTTGTTTCCTCTCTACAGTTCCGTCGCTATTGTAACTTACCACATGATAGGAAGAAGCATCAGGCCGAAAATGATGTTCTATTGTTTTGTCAGCATGCTTGATAGCAATATCTTTGTATTTATTATTACCAGTCTGGTGGCTTGCATAGAACAACAGATCAAGATTCATCATATTGTCTATGATGACTGGAAAATTCCATGACCCGAAATCCCATGAACGAATAGCCCCGATCTTCTTATCAAAACGTCCGGCCAAATTATCAGCTGTTTGTATTAGCACAGACGGGATTGTATCATTAGGTGATAAACGTTCTGCATTTCCAAAACTACAATACATCATAAAGCCGAGGTCATGAGTGCCTGTATATTCTTTTACCGGATTTAATAGATTCGTAAATTTAGTAGCCTGCTCTTTAAAATAGCTGCTTCCGGTCAGTTCATACGTATACCATAAAGTCCCCGGGAAGAATCCACTTGTCCAATCATGTATACTGCACAAACGCCTCTGCCCTATCCGTGATACCGGAATTACCCGCAAAGAGTCTTTAAATACTTTCGGATCTTTCTCTAATTGTGAGCATAAAAAATCCATTTCATAACCCACCCATATAGAGCGCGGTAGTTTTGCAGAATCAGCAACCTCCTCTGCCGTCATTTTCAGTTGATAAGATGCAACATCAATTCCTTTCTTTATCCAACTGTAATCCTCTTTTTCCTTTTGGTTGCAAGAGGCAAATGTGAATAATGCAAGAGATGCGCAAACAATGAAATTCTTCTTCATACGAATCATATTAAAAAGTTAGCTATTGTTTGATATTTTATTAACGCAAATATAAATTGTAGCTAACTTTTAATGATTCAGATATGTTGAAAGGAATAAAATGCCGGTATAATCGCTATCAAATTTGTTGAATTTACTATTAATATTGTTATCCCCTATGGTTTTTAATGTATTCCGTAGGCAAACAACCAAAATATTTCTTGAAACTTGTAGCAAAATACGAAGGTGTATTAAAGCCCACCATAGTGCTCACTTCCGACACGGTATAGCGTCCGTCTTTCAACAATTTACAGGCTTCATTAAACCTTATTTTACGGATAAAATCTATTGTAGACTCACCTGTGATAGCTTTTAATTTCAGATGAAGATTGGAACGACTCATATTCATCTCTCTTGCAAATTCATCGGTAGAAAATTCAATATTGTCCATATTCTTCTCTACAATAGAGACTGCACGCTTCAACAACTGTTCGTCCATTGCATTAAATGTAATTTTTTCAGGTTCTATCTCCAGATTTTTAGAGTAATGTTCGAAAATACGTCTTCGTGTACGAATCATATTTTGAATCTTAGCTGTCAAAACAGATAAAGAGAAAGGTTTTGGAATATAGTCGTCCGCTCCTACCTGCAAGCCTTCCAGCTGATCGCTTAAGTCTGTTTTTGCAGAAAGTATAATTATGGGGATATGACAGGTACGTATATTTTGTTTCACATGCTTACAGAGTTTGATTCCGTCCATAACAGGCATCATTACATCTGTAATAATCACATCAACTTCTTCTTCTTTCAATACATCTAAAGCTTCTTCACCATTTACAGCTTTTAATATTTTATATAAATGTGATAACCCGTCCGTCAGGTAATCCTGTATCTCCTGATTATCTTCTACTACCAGAATCACTCCTTTCTTTTTCTCACTCTCATTTTCTTCTACCACTTCCGGAGATTCGCTATCCAGATAATACATTTCCCTTGCTTTAAAAGAAGTTGAAGAATCCGTATCCTCTTTTTCTTTCTGGTCACTTATTTCACCCGGCTGGTATGAGGCTTCATCCTGAGGTATATAGACAGAGAATGTACTACCTTTATTTTCTTCACTGTTCAACTCGATTTTTCCATGGTGCAGTTCTACCAAACGGAGTATCAACGACAATCCGATACCACTACCTCCGTGATCATTTTTCACCTGATAGAAGCGTTCGAATATCTTATGTTGTTTGTCTTTCGGTATACCTATCCCGGTATCACTTACGATTAACACCAGGTTATTGTTTTCTTCTTTAAGGCTTACGGTTATACTTCCGCCCTCATCTGTAAATTTGAAAGCATTCGAAAAAAGGTTATTTATAATTAACTCCAGGTAATTAGTATCATATAAACATTCTTTCTCGCCTATTTCAGAATAAAATGTATAATCTATATTTTTGCGCTTGGCCAGCTTATCATAAAAAAGGAAATTATCTTCAATCAGTTTATGGATATTCCCCTTGCTTGCTTTTAGCTCAAATACACCCAGTTCAGCTCTACGGTAATCCATTAACTGATTTACCAGATGGAGAAGCCGGTTGGCATTCCGTTGTATGTGTTGCAACTGGTTCCTTGTCCAACGGTCATTTACACGATACATTAATTCCTGCAGAGGAGCTAATATAAGGGTTAATGGTGTGCGAAGTTCATGAGATATATTAATGAAGAAACGCATCTTCATCTGGTTTATCTCTTCCTGCTTGTCTTTTTTCATACGCTCCATCCGTATTTCAGCCTCCATGCTTTTTCTCATCCAAAAATATCGCATAAAGAATATAATTAGGGCAAGACTGGCAGCTATAAATAAAAAGATGGCCCACCATGTTTTATACCATACGGGTAAAACTACTATCTGAAGTTCTGTGGGAGTATCATTCCATTTACCGTCACTGTTAGCTGCTTTTACTTTAAAGGTGTAACTTCCCTGGGAAAGATTCGAATAAGAAACTGTTCGTTGATCTGTAACTTCATACCATTCTTTATCATGTCCATCCAATGTATAGGCAAACGTATTGTGCTGACCCGAAATATAATTGGATACTACAAACTCTAATGAGAATGCAGATTGAGAAGATTTCAGTGTAATTTTATCCGTCAAACTAATATTCTTTTTAAGTATCCCGGTTTCATCATCCGGACGGACAGTTTTATTGAATAGTTTAAGCCCCGTTATAACAACCGGAGGTGTGTGTGAATTATCCATTAATAACTCAGGACGGAAAACAGTAATACCATTTATTCCTCCAAACATCATTTCACCATCAGATGTTTTACAGTAAGAGTAATTATTAAACTGGTTACTTTGCAGACCGTCAGAGTCTGTGAAATTCCTGAATACTCCCGTATCCGGAGTAAAACAGGTGAGCCCTTTGTTTGTACTGATCCATAACCTGCCGAAAGCATCTTCCAGAATCCCGAATATCACGTTATTGGGTAATCCTTCTTTAGTTGTATAATGTTTGATCTGCTTTTTGTCTTCGTTTATCTGAAATAAGCCATGACGGGTACCTATCCAGAAATCTCCCTGCTCTCTTTCTGTAATGCAGTTTACGAAAGCGTTTGTTAACGTTATGTTATCTTCAATTATATTTCTTTCTTCCAGCAACAATCCGCTTTTATAGTATATGGAAAGTCCATTTTCGCCTCCAATCCATATCCTCTTTTTCGAATCCCTGAACAGCACGGTGATACGGGTATTTTCTATCTGCTTTCCATTCCGGTCGGTATCCAGCAAAATGAATTTCTTTTCAGAAGGGGTAAAAGATACCAGTCCGTTCAGCGTACCTAACAACAAATTGCCTCCCTCGTCCGGGAGTATGGCGTAAACGTTTTCATCAGGTATATTACTGTTTCTGGAAGTATAGTGGTCTATTCTTTTTGTTCTGCGGTGCAACATGCTTAGGCCGCCTGTATGGGTACCGATATATACCTGATCGTTTTTCTCATCTATATATACGACTTTTACATTATTGGAGCCAATACTGTTTTCTGCACCTTCCCGCAACATATAATGTGTGAAACGTTTTGTTTTGGTGTCATAGAAATTAAGCCCCATATCATTAGTTCCTATCCAGATGTTTTTATCTTTATCTTCTACAATACAACTTACCACATTATCATTCAATGAGTTTTGATACGGTACTTGTTTAATATGACCAAAACGATTCTTTAGAGGATGATAATAATTCAAGCCTCCGAAATAGGTACCAAACCACATACCTCCTTGTGAATCCTGATAAATAGAACGGATGGAATTCTGTGATAGACTTCCGGGATTCAGCGGGTCGTACCTATATCTTTGAAAAGTATCGTTTGCCTCACGATATATATTCAGATCAGTAAATGTGCCGATCCACAAACGGTTTTGAGAGTCTAATGCAAGAGAGCGTATATAATTGCTGCTAATGCTTTGCGGGTCTGAAGGATTGTTCCGATAATTTTTGAATTCTTTTGTCAACGGATTAAGAAGATATAATCCGCTCCCTTCCGTAGCTACCCACAAACGACTGGCGGACTGACGCAATACCGTTTGAATTCTTTTACCTCTGAATTCTTCAATAATAGGGGACATTACCCCATTGTTGAGATCATATTGAAATAAGCCATTATCTGTCCCGATATAAACCATATCTTCGGATTTTAATAAAGATACGGCAACAATTGAAAACATTTCTTCATTTGATAATTCGGGTACAAAATGCATATCCCGGGAATTAAACACCAGTAATCCCCTGTCCGTACCAATTAATAATTCACCTTTTTTAAGTTCTTCAATAGCATTTACCTGCACCTTTTTACTATCCTGCTCGTAGATAAAATTTTTGAAAACATCTTTTTCTTCATCATAACAAGAAAGACCTTCCCGGGTACCGATCCAAACCGTACCTTTACTATCTGTAAAAATCACCCGGGCTATATCATTGGCTATACTATGAGGGTCGTCAGTTTCGTGCCGGTAAACGGTAAAAGCGTATCCATCATATTTGTTTACTCCATCATAAGTAGCAAACCACATATTTCCTTTCTGGTCCTGTGCTATAGAAAAAACAGTACTTTGAGAAAGGCCATCATTTATGCTTATATGAGAAAAGTTTATTACATCCGTTTTATTTGCATGTAACAAACTGTATGTATTCACCCACAAAAAAGTAAGGAATAAGATTATGACTCTATTCATGATTATGCGTAAAGTTATAGTTGTGTTTATCAAATATACTAAATAAAGGTTGATTAAGATTAAAGTATTCAGTAATATTTCAGAAAATCAACACATATTTTAAAGAGTGAAAATCAGATATTTATAACAAAGATAAATAATAAAACGAGAAAAACGGACTCTCTAATATTAACAAACCAAATCATATATATCAGACTTTTTCTTATACTTGGTTGTTTTTATGTGTTTCACCTGAATACTATGAGATAAAAATAATCTGCCGCAAAATAAAGCATTCTTCATTTTGCGGCAGATATTATTTGAAATAGAGATTAATATCCGGGATTCTGGGTTATAGCTCCATTTGTTTCACGAATATCATATGCCGGGATAGGATATAGTTCATGTTTATTAGCAGTAAATCTACCGCCGGCCTCAAACGTGTAATCATTTAGTTCTTTCGCTGCTATCGCATCGGTAAATTTTGTTTGAGTGTCTTTTATTGCTTTTCCCAATGAATTCCAACGAATTAAATCCATTCTGCGCATTCCTTCAAAGCAAAGTTCACGGGCACGTTCTGCACAGATGTAGTCGAAGAAGGCTTGCTGATTGCTAAAATCACTTTTAGCAAAATCAAGTTTAGAGTTTGGAGTTTTGTATGGTTGTCCGAAAGCTCTTCTTCTTACTTGATTAATACATTCAATGGCTATATCAGTAGGTCCGTTATTCAGTTCATTTTCAATTTCAGCACGCATTAAAAGAATATCGGCATAACGTAACAGCAGATAATTTACGTCTGTATTGTTATTGTCCTTTACGGCTCCGGTATGCCAGTTTCTGCGCCATTTTCCGGGTGCCCAGTTGTAACTTTGTTTTTTAGGTAGTTCTGAAACAACATCTTTGCCCTGCTTTACGTTTTCTGCCGTTATTTTAAAAGTAGCAATGGCTACATCACGGCGCAAGTCGCCATCTTCAAATGTGTCGTAAAAGAAATTATGAGTCTTAATAAAAGAATTGGCTCTGCCGTAGACAGAAGTTTGAGCTATTTCCGGTCCGTTGTATGTACCTTGCACACTGGCTCCCTTTTTCTGGCCTGTAGGAGTGAAAAAAGATATCTCACAAATATTCTCAAACGGATCATACTTAAGTTCGCACATGTTTCTGAATACACGTTCATAGTTTTCAAGCAAACCATGATGACCTGAATTCATCAGTTCATCCAACAGCTTATTGGCTTCTGTATAATATTCTTTATAGTTGTCAGGACGCTTCATTTGTCCGTTTCCATCTACATCATATAAAGAGTATCCTCCGCGAAATAAGTATGCACGTGCCAACAGTCCTATAGCTGCTCCTTTAGAGATACGTTCGGCATCTTCTTTCCATGCCAGATAGGGGATTGCTTCTTTAAAGTCTTTTACGATCTGGTCATATACTTCAGAACGCGGTGTTTTGGGCATTTTTAATTCATCACCGTCTTTAGAAGCAGTTAGCTTCAAAGGAACATCACCAAATAATATCGTAAGATCGAAATAGCACATTGCCCTCAGGCTTTTGGTTTGTGCTATCAGCTTATTAAAGCGTATACTGTCTGAGCTGCTATTAAGAACGACATCGTTTTGTTTTTCCAAAATTGTATTGGCACGGTCTATTCCTCTATAATACAGCCTCCATGATTCTTCCAACCAGCTGTGTGTAGCATAAGCATTGTAGTGTCCGAGGTCTCTGGCCGTATGACCGATACCTGCTCCTTTCACATGGGAAATATCCGTATCCGTATCGTATACCTGCCAGCTTTGGCCGTAATTATTTATATCGCTAAAGGTTTCGTATACTCCATTTACCGCCATTTCAAGACGGTCGTTATTTGTGAAATATTCATCTTTGCTGTAGAAGTCAAAAACTTCTTCTTCCAATTGATCCGAACAAGAAAACATACTTCCGGTCAATAATACCGTAAACATCCAGGTTTTGCATAAACCGAACAGGGTGTTTTTTATATTTAAAATCTTCATGCGTATATAAGATTATAAAAGTTAAAATGATAAATTCAAACCAAACACAAAGGATAAGCTTCTTGGATATGCTCCCCAATCAACTCCGGGTGTAAGACCTCCATTGGGTTTTGTATTTACTTCAGGATCAAAACCCGAATATCCAGTAAGGGTAAACAAGTTGTAAGCTGAAGCATAAACCCTGAGATTAGAGATATAAGCTTTATTAATTAACTGTTTTGGGAACGTATATCCGAATGTAAGGTTGTTAAGACGTAAGTAAGAAGCATCTTCCACATATCCCGAATGGAATCTTAAGACAGAAGACCCATCAATAGAAGCAATGGTTTTTCCTGCATTTATTGCTGCTAACCTTTCAGGATTATCAAATACATTGGCTCCTGTAGAGGGGTCAATATATGTAAAGCGATCAGCTGACATTGCCAGAGAATTTCTTTTCTTATTGTTCATCTTTGTGAAATACATCTTATTGGCATTAAATACATCTCCACCTATCTGGAAATTCAATCCGATACTCAAATCAAAACCTTTGTAGGTAAAGTTATTTATGAAACCACCGATCAGGTCGGGATTAGCATTTCCGATAATTGTTTTATCACTATCTGTAATTCCATCTTTTCCATCCGTATCTGCAAACTTCCAACTACCTGGTTTGGGATAGTTGCTTTCATCATAAGGAATACCCTCTTTTAAGATATACTTATTTTCACTCTGGTCGTAGGTAAAATCATCTACGGTATAGATCCCTGCAAGTTTATAGCCATACATAGATCCCATGGATTCGCCTACCTTAATTATGTATTCGTCATCATTGAACTCAGAAGTACCAATCCATCCGGCGCGGCTGGTAAAGTAGTCTACACCTGCAAGCTCTTTCACTTTATTCTTATTATGGGCCAGATTCAGACTGCTTTCCCAGAAAAAGTTTTTCGTCCTTACATTAATTGTATTTAGAGAAAGTTCAATACCTCTGTTCTGAGTTTTGCCGATATTCCTGATTGTTGTTTTATAACCGGAAGTTAATGGTAACCTGGACTCTAATAAAAGATCTCTGGTATTATTGTCGTAAAGATCTATAGTCATTTGAATGCGCTGATCCAGAAATCCCATTTCGATCCCCAAGTTGGCTGTTACGTTTGTCTCCCATTTTACATTAGGATTGGGCAACTGCGAACTTCCGTAAGAAGGATACAGGGCATTTCCAAACGGAGTATTTGACGAAGACATTTTTGATAACGAACGGTAATTACCTATACCATCGTTACCGGCCATACCATAACCGAAACGAAACTTCAGGTTGGAAAATACATTCAGGTTATTAATAAACTGTTCTTCAGAAGCGCGCCACGCGAAAGAAGCGGCAGGGAAATATCCCCACTTGTTGTTTTTACCAAAACGATTGGAACCGTCTGCACGCAAAGTTACAGTAGCCAGATATCTGCTCTTATAATTGTAGTTTGCACGGCCAAAGAAAGATATCTTACGATATTTGGTATGATTGGAGGTCGGTATCTGGGGATTTGTACCCAGAGAAATATCTTCCAATCCCAGGTTTTCTTTCGGAAAGTTAGTATTGGTTATGGAAAGCGCTCTTGTTTCCAGCATATAATCTTCCTGCCCTATCATTATATCCATAGCATGTCCATTGGACAACTTAGGATTATAAGTTAAAGTATTGTTGTATTGCCAAGTATCATATTCATTCTTGCTTATAGTCCCCCAGGGTGCACCGGAGTTGATAGCCTGGCGGCTTTCTGCATGATAGAATAGTTCATTGCCCAGCGTCCTGTTTCTCAATCCGACAGTACCACGGTAAGTTAAGTAATCAGTTAATTTGATAGATAATTCACCGTTCAGTGCTAATGATTTATTTCTCCGGGTTCTTTCTTCCGCATCAATAGACATGAGTGGGTTCTGCATCTGGTTGCCGCTATCTTCTTCAATTGCAGGGTCTACCTGGAAAATAAGTAAATCTCTGTCATCTCCATATTTTCCGATTATCGGACGATATTGAAGGATATGCTGCATACGGCTGAATTGTCCCGATTCATTAAGAGAGCCTAAACCTTCTGATACTTCATCGATATAATTCATGTTTACACCAAATTGAATCGATTTGTTTATTTCCTGGTTAAACTTAGCGCGTATATTATTACGTGTCAGTCCGCTGTTCTTCATAATCCCATCATCTTTTGTGCGGGCATAAGAAACATTGTAGTTTGCTCCTTTGCTTCCCCCGGAAACACTTACTTTATGATTTTGTGAGATAGGAGATATCCCTTCAAAGACTTCGTCCTGCCAATCTACCCCTGCCCTGTTTCCATAAGTAGGCATAATGTCTCCATATGCGTTTTGAAGTGCCTCTAAAGGAGTACCCATGCTTTCATCATAAGGATCTGCATAAAGATTTAAATAACTCTTCTTCTCATCATCTCCATTAAGCATGGCACGCTCATATTCCAATTGTACAAATTCAGGAATTGACAAAAGGTCGACACGCTTAGTCAGTCTTTTAAAACCTATGTACATGTCATAATTGACGGTTGTTTTGCCTTCTTTTCCGCTTTTTGTTGTAATAAGAATAACCCCGTTTGCTCCGGCCGAACCATAAATAGCTGTAGCCGATGCATCTTTTAATACATCGATACTTGCAATATCACTAGGATCAAGTCCCCTCATTCCATTATCGCTAACAAATCCATCGACAATATACAAAGGTTCGTTACTCTGGGTAATCGACATCCCTCCACGAACACGGACTGAGATATCGGCATCAGGAGAGCCTTCCGACTGAACTACCTGTACGCCTGCAATCTTACCTGCCAATGCCTGAGAAACACTTGATACCGGCATTTTCCCGATATCGGCCCCACTTACGGAAGAGACAGACCCGGTCAGGTCTTTACGTTTTGTCGTAGCATACCCGATTGCAACAACTTCTTCCATTTGGATAGCGTCCGGCTGCATGGTTACATCGATCTGACTTTTTCCATTTACATTTACCTCCAGATTTTGCATACCTACATATGAAAACACAAGTACATCTTTACTTGCGTCATTCACCTTCAGTGTATATTTTCCATCAAGGTCTGTTATGGTTCCTACCCCTGGGGAACCTTTCAGTAATACATTGGCACCGATTATCTCCATGCCCTCATTGTCTATCACTTTTCCTGTCACCGAAATACTTTGTGCGTATGTGTGCAGGCTGGCGAGAATGAACACCGCCAAAAAAAGAAATCTCGAAATACTTTTCATACGTTAGTGGTATAAAATTAAGGTTGAATTTTAATTTGATGCTAAGGTATGGCTACTAACGCATACGGTGGACGTCTATTGTTTCAGCTTTATTTAAATCTGATTTCTTTCTATCATTTTTGTTTAATTAGGTTTCAATAATGTATAATAACCAGCCATTTAGCACCTTTACAGCCTATTTCAACCCTTAAAATAGATATAAAAATGAGGTATTTAAAAAACATTTTTCTGATAAATATAACCTAATGAAACATCTTTTTGTTCTCGTGTAGTTGCATATTTAAATACATTAGAAAGGACTAATAATTTTGAAAATTCATTTAACGCATGCAATATGAAAAATATAATCAATGCAAACTCCTAATTTAAATAAAGCATTAGAAGAACGAAGATAATAGGATCACTTTACCTAAAATCACACTATAACTCACTTTAATAGATTTAAAATAACTTTTTCATAAAAAAGGGAATAAAAATAAGCAAAATGTAAATATTCCACCTAATTTATTCTCATTTTAAATCTATAAGTTCATTAACTTTGTAACCAAATTAGTCTTTTGATAATAGAGTAACTAATAGTTTAATACTTATTTGATTAATTATGATTATATTAGAAGATTTACAACCTGAAGAGAGGGAAAAGTATGTCAATAATAAGCCGTATTCAACAAATAATCGGCTTCTCAATATCAATAAACCCTGCGTTTATAAAAGTGTTTTTACGAATATTTTTATGATCAAAAGTCAATTAACGAATAAGTCTATTGCTGAAAATACTTTTGAAGTTACTTTGCTCGAAGAACACAATAATTATTATGATTTTGATATTAATACTAAAAGTAGTGAAATTAAATCAGGTTTGGAATTTATCCCGGATATATTTAAAACACTTTTAGATAAAATGTCCTCGTTGAAAAACCACCTTGTATTGCGAATTAGTAAAAATGGTACAATAAAGGAAGTTCTCAATCAAAATGAATTAGCAAATAAATGGCTTGTCGTTAAAGATGAAATATTAACGACTAAAAGTTCCATATCTGAAAAAGATATTAATAAAATTATAAAAAGTGGAGAACTCGAATATCTTTCATCTTCTACTCAGATGGCAAATGATATGCGCAAAATGGTTGTGTATAAAACGTTCTTTAATAGCTTTATCGATATACAAGCAATAAAATCATCTAACAACATATTCAAACAAGAGTTTAATTCCTCGATATTTTCTGATATTGATATTGAAGTTGAAACTCAAATTGCTGAGGAACCGATATCAGAAGAAGATGCTAATATTATCCAGACATTCAGTAGCAGAGATATTAATGTGAACAGATCTAAAATTAAGAGGCTCTTTTTAAACAACTATGCTATATTGAAAGAATCCTTTAAAGATTATAATTACAACTCCATAGCTATTAATAATTTGAATAAAGATACTCTCTGGCCTGTATCTGTAAATTTCGGTTCAAAGGAAATAATAAACAATTCTGTTTCTATTGAAATGGAAGTAAATATAGAAAGAATACGCTAATATCATGAATTTAACACCATTAGTTCCCGAGAAAACATATGCCGTTTGTACTAACGGGATAGTGAAAGGGCAAATAATTGTAGGTTCTCAAACTACTACCAAAACTCAAGACAATAGGTTTATTGCTACCCAATTTGATAAACCTACTAATTTTAAGTGCAAATATTTGGGAATATTGATAGCATTGGTAGGAGGTTTTATCGCCGCAATGTTAGCTACAGGTGTAGGTACCTTAATTGCAGGTATATTAATTGCAACTGTAATTGCTGCTGCACTCACTTACGGAATAGGAGGTGCTGTTTGCTCTTTCTGCCTAAAATCTGCTGAATGGTCTATTGTACATCCGCTTATTAAAATTGAGGGGCATTCTGCAATTATAGGAAAATCCCAATTAATATGTACTCCTCTTTTTCTTCCTTCCGGAGTAATTACACTCTATTATAGTGAGGAAGTAGCCTCCAGAGTGGCAAGAATCACTGCTATTAAAAATATAACTGAAATGTTTGCAGCTGCCGGATTGGGTGCTGCAATACAAGGGTTAGGGTCCGTATTAAGCTCTGTATACTCCTACTCATTAATGGCTTCCGGATCAATTGCTTTTGCTGAGACTTGTACTCTTGGAGCTTTTATTGGCCTATATAAAGGTGGAGAATTGATGAGTACCCCTATAAATTATATAGAAAATGAAGTATCAGATTTCCTAGCAGGTGTAGATAGTACACCTGATGAAGTTAACTCCGATGCTGCATTAGGTAATGCACCGGCTGATATTCTTGATCCGTTTGACCAACAGGGAGTATACAATACTACTAAAGCTAAACGCTTAAAAGAATACAACATAGGATCAAAATCGCCAATAATGAAAGATGCATGGGCTAAAGTAAAGGCAGATCCGACTTATTCTCCCCAAACTCGAAATGCTTTGTTGAGCAAATACCTTAAAGAAACTCATGCAGAATATAAACAATTAAATAATAAATTAGCAACTAAAAACGCGATAGGAAAATTAATAAAAAACAATCTCATTATGATGGGATTCTCTTCCGGAGTAAATATTTTAAGTTCAACTATAACTAAAAGGATGCAAAAAGATTTGGAAGCAATGATAGAGGATGCAGAATCTGAAGCCATAAGAAAAATTAAAATATATGAAACTCAAATATAAATTAGATAGCTTATATACCATAAAAGGGGTACCTCTAAGATATATATGCTTGATATTATCTTCGATATTTTTACTTCTTTACTTTATATTGGGAATTTCTTCATCCTCAGACTTAACTCTTATAAAGGGAACAGTAAAAAGTGCCCGCACTGCAATTAATAATAAAACAGGGGTATTCCAACTAAACATAGAATTAACTAATGTAGAAGACACTGTGTTTTTACAGAACTATTATGTAGACATACCCTCCAAAATTATCTGGGGTATAAGTAAAAAATCACTTTCAAATTTAACATTACAAGAAAAGGATAGAATAACAATCTATTCTGATAAAAATGAGAATACCCATACATTAAAATCTGGCAAAACCGGAATAATGACCTACGGTTTAGTTGTGAATGGAAACGAAATTATTGATAAGAATAAAAGGAAATATTTGAGTTTTAGTATCTCCATATTAGCTACACTTTCATTCTTATCTGTTATTGCAGCTTTTTTGGTATTACTAGTTGACCTAACAATCTCGTCTAAGAAAAATAAAAAACAGCTTGGTATTTCTTCATCTGTAAATGAGCAATTAAACCATAAATTTAACTCATTGGAAAAATATTTTCGAGGAAAACAGATTAAAGACTTAACGGATTCTGAATTAAAAGATTATGTTGAATTAATTGATTTATATTGGATAGCTAAAAAAGAAGACTCAATAGCAGAGAAAGAATATATCAAACTATTATCTATTTATCCTGAGCATGTTACTGCTTTATTCATGTTTTCCCAATTATTAATGAGTAAAAATGAACTTGAAAGAGCCGATGTATTATTAGAAAAAATATATAGATTAGATAATAGCTATAAGAATACGTTCGCCAATATATTCAAAGAATTGGAAGATGAACACCGTTATTCTTATTGGATAAACAAATAAAAAGATAAAAGAAATATTATACTAATAAAGACTTAGCAAATTATTTACATATAAATGCATTAAATTGAATTACACAAGACTAATACAAAACTAAACATATTTAATAATAACCGCAACAATCCTAAAAGCTTCTTTGGTTCATTTTCTGTTACTTTACAAAATAATCACTTAAACAAATGACTATGAACAGGAAGCTAGCATATACCAGCGCCGTGTTACTTGCTATGGCCTCGGGAAAAGCTATGGGAAAGCAAGAGGAAAAACCCAATATCCTCTGGCTTACTTTTGAAGACACCAGCGCTTATGAGTTCGGTTGCTATGGAAATGCCCAGGTACATACTCCAAATATAGACAGCCTTGCTTCTAAAGGAATTCAGTTTATGAATGCATGGTCGGTAGCTCCGCAAAGCTCTGCTGCCCGTTCGTCTCTCATTACCGGATGTTATGCAACAACGTACGGGATGGATATACACCCGAGAAGTTTTGATACACCTCCCGGTATTTTCTTTCCCCAGTATTTGAGAGAAGCGGGATATTATTGCACAAACAACAGTAAGACTCATTATAATACTACTACGGATAATTCGGTATGCTGGGACGAATGTTCTAAAGATGCTTCTTATAACAGCCCTTCCAGAAAACAAGATCAGCCCTTCTTTGCTGTATTTAATACGGTGACTTCCCACATGGGGCGTGTAAGGACATTTCATACAGATGGCAGAAGGGATTATACACAAGAAGGGATATATCCGGATCAGTTAATACTTCCGTCTTATGTACCGGATTTACCGGAAGTGAGATCTGACTATGCCGGACATCTGGAGGCAGCACAGGATGTAGATACATGGGTAGGTTTTTTCCTGAAAGATTTGAAAGAAAGGGGTTTGGACGATAATACCATTGTATTCGTGTTTAGTGATCACGGGGGATGCCTGCCCAGAGGGAAAGGTTATTTATATGAAAGTGGGCTTCGGGTGCCTATGGTTGCTTACTTTCCTCCCAGATGGCAACACATCGCTCCAAATGTCGGGATACAGGATAGTACATTAATCAGTTTTGTTGACCTGGGCCCTACGGTACTCAGTATAGCGGGAATTAAGCCTCCTAAGCATATGCAGGGAAAAGCGATAATGGGGAAATATGCATCTCAGGATAAAAAGAAAATCCAGTTTGCACTGGCAGCTAACCAATTGCATCATTTTATGCCGGTCAGAGCTGCGATGAATAGTCAGTATAAATATATTCGTAGTTATATACCTCATAAGCAATTTGCTTTACGCAATTATTATCAATGGGGAATGCCTTCAAACAAAGCCTGGGATAAATGGGTATTGGGAAAACATAATAATAATCCGGAATGGGAACATCCTTTTCAACATCACCCGGCAGAGATGTTATATGATTTGAATAACGATCCTTCTGAACTGAATAATCTGGCGGATAATCCCGAATATGAAGAAACGCTTTCCTACTTCCGTAAAGAGGTGTCTCAGCACATCCGGGAAACAAAAGACCTGGGATTTTTCCTCCCTGCGTCACGAAAAGGCGGAATTCTTTATGATAAGGTAAGAAAAGAAAAATATCCGTTGGAAGACTTATACAATCTTGTGGAATTAGCAGGCACGGCTACAGTCAACGATCTTCCTGTTCTAGAAAAAGCACTTGATAGCAAGTATCCGGAAATAAGATATTGGGCAGCAATAGGTTTTTCTCATCTTGGAGTTAGCGGACAGCTAAACCGTTGTCCTGCTTCGCTGATAACCTTGCTCAATGATGAAGATGCGTTTATATCCTGCGAAGCTGCTTACGCGATATCTTATTTGGGCGAACCGTTAAAAGGTATCAACCATCTTATCTATCCTAAAAAAGAAAAAGAACGGAAAATAGGTTATTCATTACTGGAATGTCTTTCACTGGATAAAAAGATGAGAACTCACATACGTAGCTACCTACCACAATTATGGGATGCAGCAGAAAATCTTCCCAGAAAAGCTAATGAAGATGCCGGATTAATGGCAAGAGGCATACTAGTAAACCTGGGAGAATTGAATATAAAAGATTTACATGGGCCTGAGGCCTATGAACAAGGATTGAAACTTAATCACGGACGACGCCCTATGGTACCGTTGCCATAGGAATAGGGATCAATTTGAGTATGAGGCTGTGCTAATAATTCATTCAGGATGATTTCATTTTTGTGAAAACTGATTGTTTCTACAAGCACAGCCTCTATTTTTTGCTCAATCATAAGATTTTGCGTATATTTGTATTATCCTTATTGAATGGGTATACTTTAAGGCCTGTGTTTTAAGAATATAAGCTCCACAGTATTCTATAAGTCAACCGCCATATAGAGTCCATTCAGCCTCCATATAGAAACCCATCAGACTCCATCCGGAGACCGAACGGATTCCAAATGAGGTCTTACTAACAATTCTAGAGATGAATGCTTACTAACCCGGCTTTGACAGCTTACTAAGCCCGGGAAGTTTACTTACTATTCAACCTAAAACATTATCTTTGCCACAAATTTATTAATAACACCCCCTATATTTAATAAAACAGAGAAACTAAAGCATGGCAGCATATTATGACTTTTTAGAAAATCCCAACCCTAAAGGAGACGGCGAACAACAACCTTTACACCCACGCATCGTAGTAAAAGAGACCATAAAGACAGATCGTATTGTAGAAGATATTGCTTTTAGTGCCTCCATCACTCAAGGAGATATGGCAGCGGCGCTAAGTGCTTTGGAAGAAAGATTATCTCATTATCTTAGTAACGGATATAACGTAGAGTTGGGCAACATCGGCTATTTTTCTGCTACATTAAAAGCACGCCCGGTAATGGAGAAGAGCGAAATACGTTCTATGTCGGTCAGCTTTGACAGTATTAACTTCAGACCAACGGCAAAATTCAGGAAAAGCCTGAAGGGAGAACTTAGACGTGCCCCTTATGGATTTCGGAAATCGAAAAATCAACCTGTTGAAGAACGAAAAGAGTTGGTAATAAATCATTTGGAGAAATATCCTTTTATAACACGCAAGGAGTATAGTCTGCTGACAGGAAGATTAAAAACATTAGCACTGAAAGACCTGAACGAATGGGTAGAAGAAAGGTTTCTTAAAGCGTATGGAAATGGAAACAGAAAGGTGTATATGAAGGGAGAGTCACTTTAGTTAATAGTTACCACATTAATAAAAGCATTATACTTAATCAGGGAATATTGATTTAAAACTTTATAAAGGGCAGGAATTTACAAAAGTAATTTACTATTTTTGTAAGGTTTGTTAATTACTCGTATATATACGACTTTAAAATCTATGTGCATTATGACAATTTTTAAAAGAAACCTTTACCTGTTTTTTATTATTTTATTTTTATCCTCTCCTGTCTTTTCTCAGAAAAGAAATAATCTTTCCTTAGACCCGCAGAAAGCTGAATGGTTCAAAGAAGCTAAGTTTGGAATGTTCATTCATTGGGGACTTTACTCTTTACTGGAAGGTAGTTATAATGGACATACACTTCCTGATACGACTTTTGCAAATGGTAAAAGTTGGTATGCAGAATGGATACAAATGCGTCTTGAAGTACCAAGTAAGGAATATAAAGCCCTTGCCCAAAAGTTTAATCCCGTAAACTTTGATGCCGATGCCTGGATCAAAGAAGCTAAAAATGCAGGTATGCGTTATTTTGTTATTACCTCAAAACATCATGATGGATTTGCATTGTGGGATTCGAAAGTATCCGATTTTACAATTATGAATACGCCATTCAAACGTGATGTGATAGCTGAACTTGTTGCCGCTTGCAAAAAGTATGGTCTAAAATATGGCTTTTATTATTCCCACTGGCAGGATTGGGAATATCCGGGTGGAGCTATGCCTCACTGGTATGATTGGGTACCTGATACTCAATTTGAAAAATATTGGAGAGAGAAAAGCCTTCCACAAGTTAGAGAGTTAATTACTATGTTTGATCCCGACCTGCTTTGGTTTGATACCTGGAATGAAAAAACACATATTACTGATGAGAGAAGAGATGAACTAATTGCCCTGGTTCGTGAGTTAAGCCCAAAATGTTTAATTAACGGACGTATATCTTATCTAAATCCAGGGGAGAATATTGATTTTCTGGAAATGCATGACAACTCTTACCCCGACAAAATATTAGAAAAACCCTGGCAAACTCCTGCAACCATGACACACTCATGGGGTTGGCACGCTAAAGATTACAACTGGAAATCAGCAGACCGTATGTTGGAATATTTGGTTAATAATACGTCTAAAGGAGGTAACTATCTACTGAATATAGGCCCTATGCCTGATGGCAATTTTCCGGTACCTGCTATTCGTCGTCTAAGAGAAATGGGAGCATGGATATATGCAAACGGCGAAGCTGTTTATGGAGCCGGTCCGGTAAAAATGGATGTACCGGAAGGAATTTATCTTTCACAAAAGAAAGTAGATGGCAAAGATAATTTATATATCTGCTTAACAGATAAAACAGCTAATATCGGTCAACTTGACTTAGCTATCGGAGTTAATAAGAAAATAGTTAATTGTGAAGTAGTAGAGATCAAGAGGCCTATTTCGTTTAATCGGTCAGGAGATAAAGTATCACTGATCATTCCGGCTGATTTATTTAAAGACAGTTCCATTCAGGTATTGAGACTGACTATGTTACCGTAAAAATATATACCCGGTGTCGCACATATTATATATCCGACACCGGGTAAAATTTATATTACTAATAGCAGATTACCACTAATACCTACTTCCCTTCCAGAATTTCTCTTATCCAAGGCCCTTCATGATTTGGATATCCCGGAGCATGAGAGCGGCAACGATGGTCAGCTTTAATTTCAAGACTACGATAATCATCACCCGTACGTTGGATATAATCATCTAACATGGCCCGATGTTCCGTCAACACTTTTGAATATTTAGGGTTTCCAGCCAGATTATTCATTTCCCCCGGATCTTTTTCCAAGTCATAAAGTTCTTCTCCATTTCCTTCCAGGTAATGCATATACTTATAACGCGGTCCTCTTACCATACGTCCGGGAGAAACAATCCATTCGTACTCACTATGCCATTCTGAAACTGCATACGGGTGCTTTTCCGTTTGCTTTTTACCTTTTAATAAGGGGGCAATACTAATCCCCGGTTTCTCTTTAGGAACATTTATATTTGCCAATTCGCATAAAGTAGGAAGTAAATCTATTGTAGGCTGTACAAGAATATTTTTCACTGGCTGCTTCAACTTTTTAATACCAAGTCCGGCAATAATAAACGGAACATTTGTTATTTCCTCATAAAAGCTTATTTGTTTGGTTACCATCCGGTGAGAACCCATTCCGTCTCCATGATCTGCCATAATGATTATAATTGTGTTTTCTCCGGCAGGGGTAGAATAAAGGGCTTTCAATACACTTTCTATCTGGCGATCTACCATTTTTGTATAATGATGAAACGCAGCGATATAATGTCTGTAGTTAGTTTCGTTCCACAATGCTGCCTGCTTCATCCGGCGATGGCTACAACATATGTATTGCACAGGGACAGGGAGTTTACTCCAGTCATCAACTTCAAAATTTTCGGGTAATTCAGGAAGTGGGCCATTAATAGGTTTATCTGTATGTATCCCTTCATTTGCTCCTACAAACCCGCATATATTATGTGGATTCTGGAAGTCGGCAATACAGATAAAAGGTTCCTGAGGAGGATTACTTAAATATGTAACTGCGTCTTCACAAGTCCCAACATCGAGAAAACTGTCTCTATTCACCGGAAAGTCAGGATCTGTAAAAGGTTTCGCTTCCGGCTCTTTATGTTCAAATCCTCTTAATGAACCCATATCATGAGTCTTACCGAAATGCACGGCCTCATACCCATTCTCAGAAAAAAGACTGCCTAAAGTAGGTACACTTTCAGGCAATTCAGGATTGATAGGACTGGTAGAATTAGAACGAACATTCGTCTGATGTGGCATTAATCCACTCCACAGAGCAGCTCTTGAGGGCTGACTCAACGGACAACCTATATAGGCATTAGCAAAAATTACTCCCTCAGAGGCAATTTTATCTATTGCAGGGGTTACACCGTGAGTTTCTCCATAAGCTCCTACAACACGCTGAGTAAGATGATCGCATTGGATAATTAAAAAATTAGGAGCCTTTTGCGCAAAGCCGGTCAATGAGCAAAAAGCCAGACCTGCTAACGGATATATTGCTTTCATTATTATATTAAAATCGCTTTTAAAAATATTGATTATACTTAAATCTCCATATCAGGTAGAAAATCAATTAATTTTTTATTAACAACCTGACCTTTAACTATATCTTTTATGATTGTTGAACCTTCTTCTTTTACCGGATCATATGACAAAAATACATTTTCCTTCTTATTTTCAATGTTAATAAAAGCTTTCCCGTCTTTATTTAAATTGCATATTACTTTCCACTCTCCTCCTATTATAATCTCATGACCTACATGCTCCACTGTTCTATCAACTTCAGAGTTTTCATGCGTATCAATTATTGTAAGAAACCGACTTGTTTTACTTTTCTTTGTAGTTGCGGTAAAATGCCAATGATCAGCATATTTAATTAGTTCCCCTTTTGAATTGGTTTTATTCAACCAATTAGCAGGAGGAGAAAAGAATTTGTCTGTAATATTACATTGTACCTCTTCTGAAGAAAATAAATGAGCAACAGAAACCCCAGTATTGTTTCTGCCTTTCACAATAATTCGGTCAGACATTTCACTTACTTCCATTGGATATTCTGTAGTGTGAAGTAAAAAACTCCATTCTACCGGTTCTTTTCCTTCCAGTTCATCATAAATAACATATATGCCACTCTTTCCTAATTGAATAATATGCCTACGAAAGAATTCCAGTTTATTTTCATCCCAGCCGTTTTCCGACGTAAATTTAGTACCGGACAATCTGGCACGTTCCAACCATAAAGGAGAAGTTACCTTACCATACGCATTTGAAGCATCGCCCACTACATAAGAAATTTTTTCTCCTTCATAATAACGAGGAATCCATCCATATCCTTCAGTACCGATTTTCTGGCCCATACCATTGACTAATATTGTATTATGTGCCCGTGTGTTCCTATATGAATACATGCAATGATTATCTGTAAATCCGGTACGGTGTCCACTACTATAGAAAATAGCCTTACCACCATAGAAAGTATTAAACGCATTCTGATTAGCTAATGCATGTGAAGTACTGCCATAAGGGCTGGAACGAAATGATAACATTGCATTTTTCTCTGGGTTATCTAATGATGTATGCATGGTGGCCACTCCAATCTCATTAAAAACTTTAGCAGAAGGCATTTCTGCAAGAGAGCGTTTCTCGCCAGGTAAAGTTTTATTTGTTGTACACCGATACCAGGTCAAATCACCGGATTTACCCTCAAAAGAGCCGGACAATATATCTGGGTCCCGTTCTGTAATATAACGCACATATGCTGCTGCCCACGGATTGTTACACTCACGTGCTAAAGCATCAGCATAACCCACACGCGCACCATTTGGTGTTTTCTTTGTTTCATGAGAATTCCCATGGCCTGCCGATTTTGAAAACGGTAGCTGATGATAAATCACATAAGATACATTATTATTATACCAGGGATCATCAAAATAATTAAAACCGGTTATCCGGGAATAAAAAGCCGGCACCTCTATTAACGTGCGGATATTTACATGGAAATATGAATCGCCGTTATGCCATGCACCATCATCATTCAAACCGGGAAAACGTGATACCCAAACATTATAACAATAATCTGCCCACTGTGTAGCTTCCGGTATTTCTCCCAAAGTGGCAAAAGAAGCCATTGTCAATATGCGAAGCGTCATTTGCCATACATGGTTATCCGCTATACGATTCTCAAGATGATTTACATATTCTTCAAAGAATTTACCACCATTCTCCTGTATACTTTTCTGTAGCAATTTCTTCTCTTTATCAGATAGTAAATCATAGAAAGCATCATAAGCAGAGGTACTCATAGAAAGTATAGTAGATAAGTTAAAATCGCCGGCAAAATATTTACTATCCCTCCAGGAAAGAATTTCCGTAAGTCGTTTCATTGCCTCCTTATAATATGTAGGTTCCTTGGTTAATAAATATGCACGAACCATCGCTTCAATATTTGCTTCTTCTCTATCTACTATTTTCCTACTTTCACGGATTAATAAAGATTTTTGCTGTACTTCATTTGTTAATCCGCTTATTCTAGAAGTATCTATTTCCTGACTCAAATGTAAAAGAGGATGAAAAATAGCCTTTTTTGCTTTCATGATATATGCCTGAGCTTCCGGATTATTCTGATTACAGATGATAATATCATCCCATTCTTCTTTACTTAACAATATACGCGGGTGGCTTTTGGGAAGTTTTGATAAGAGTTCATCAAAAGAAGGTGGATTGAATATTTTCATATTCGTATCTACATAGAAATTATGTATTGCCGACCATTCTTCTTCCCCATTATTATGAATATAAGCATGCTGCCAATACCATTTGCCTTCCTCCAATATACGAAATGGATTGTAAAAAGCCCAGTTTCGCTCAGCTTCCATTTTATTGACGGTAAAATTAGAATCACGGGCAATCCGGATTTTATAAGAAACATGTGGTTTTTCTTCATGTTCTTCTACCCCATCCAGAACAGGACCTAAATGGGGAAATTTGTCTGGCCACATAAAGCGAGGCGGATTGATTTGTATATGTTGTCCATCATAAGGAGAATGTGTTGTACGAATTTCATGCATTAAAGTCTCCTTCTTAACCTTAAGTATATTTTTTTGAGGTTTTGCCGGAAGAGAGAAAGACAAAAATAAACCAATACACCAAATATTAGTAATTAAATAATTTCTCATAGCTATTTATTAAATATTATATCTTAGAATCTTAACTTTTTATCCGATTGCAAGTTATTATTAATTAACGGTTTACATAAAACTCATTTGTTAAAAGTCTTGTCAGTATTAAAGCCGGATCTTTATTTTTGTGCAAAAAGGTTACAATAATGTCTAATTATAAAAAAAGTTATACGATAAATCATAAGATTTATTAATATCGTTTACAATCCATCTTAGTGTGGTTAATATTAATTTTACCACAAATAAATTAGTGCTTCTAATTATTTTAATCATATTCAGCAATAACAAATATACTTACCGGAATATGTTAAGCTCAATCAAATATCCATTTATATGATTAAAAAAC
>PPYE01311294.1_pt1 | contig 36901 bp, 49 predicted proteins | sample 1559881 | NCBI WGS metagenome assembly PPYE01 (sample SAMN08240022, study PRJNA423297) | Human gut metagenome, whole genome shotgun sequencing project.
CTGATGTGCCCTGTGCCAGCAAAACACGTCCTGCCGGCATTGCCTCCCACGTACCGCCAAAAAGATCTGCAGGCGATGTAGCTACTGTGCTCATATAAATCGACCCAACAGGATAAGATGCCAAGCCAGTATTACCTAAACTTCTAACAAGCCATTTTGCACTTCCGTCAACGATAATGCTATCGGCAGTTAAAATTTCTGGTTCGCTTGAACCAGTTGTTCCAGCTTGCGTACACACTAGATATGACCACGTTGGCCCATCTTTTGGGAATCTTACTTCACCAGTTCCAACACTTTGCTGTGCTTTCCAGTAAAGTTTGAATTCCGCATCATACTGATTTTCTTTCGGTACCTTACCCTGCCCATCCAATACCAAAATATTTCCCGCTGCAGTACCAGGTTTTTTACCAGCAACAGTATCGGCATTGCCACCATCAGCTGGTAACTTTTCTGGAAATCCTTCGATATCATCCTTTTGATGCTTATGCCCATCTTTCGCAAAATAACTTATTCCCTTGCCACCCAAAGTATCCGCATTGCCACCGTTGGCTTTTACACCGTCAGTTTTCATTTTATCAATACTTTCCTTTAGGCGTGCATCATTGCTAAAAAGTTGTTCAAATATCGCATTAAAATTATCTGCAAGATTAAGCGTCGTTCTTGTAAGAGCCTTTTTTACTATACTAAAAGATAAGTCTGTTCTGTAGTTATCATCAGCCATTTATATATCCCTCCTAAAATTCGCAATACCAGTGAAATTTGAGTGTTACGCGATCCTGCTTAGTAACTATCTGCATGCTTTGTATACCGATAAAATCTCCATCTTCATCAATAGCACCAAACTCGGATATCTCTGTACCGTTATATTCAGCACTTTCAACATAAACCATTATGTCTGCAGTTGTTAGCACCGGATATTCCACGCTTTCTACAGGTAGCCTAAACACTTCGCTTCGCAGCGCGTTCATCGTCGGCTCTGGAGGAATTGGTACATTATCCTGATCAACTCCACCCGTACCAAACGCAAGATATTTTATCACCGGGATCCTTCCTGTCTCTGCCAGTGCTTTTGCAAGCTTCTGGCGTATCAAATCTGTTGTAACAATATTAAAAGCATTGTTTGTACCGTCTGCATTTTCCAATGCTGCTGTTTGCCTTAAATCAACCATTACTGTAAAACCTCCAATCCATTACTGATACCGCTCTCGGCATCGATTCTTTCAACCGCTGTCTTTATGTTTACGCCTAATGTATTACATTCTTTCTGCCCATCAAGTTTTAAGCTCCCGTCCAAAAAAGTTTTACCATCCAGCCTTACAGACCGTTCAGGAAACGATATTACGACGGACATATCCCCAAAAACCTCACTACGATTCAGAACATTATTTGTCCACCGCCATCCATCATCAATCAGCTTGGTATTACCGTCTAAAAGACTGCTGCCATCAAGTTTTAGACTACCATCAAGGATCAAAACCGTAGCCCATCCATCGCCTAAAGTAATACTACCATCCAGCTTTAAGCTGCCATCCAGCCTGTATATTTCGCGCAAAGTCCACCAAAAATCATGTTTGGCCATTATATCCGCTTCACACAAAAAGCCATTAGTTAGTTCAATCCGCTGCCCAGGTTCCGGCATAAAATCAAAAACATAGACCGGCAATGTATGGGCAGGTTTCATATCAAAAATAGTTTTGTCCAGTCTTTGATATTCTGCATTACTCATCTGCAGACCGAATTTAAACCATAAATAAATCGTGAACTTTGCCCATGTTGGCTTGCGTTCGGCGATTTGAAAAGTATAGCCAATCCGCTGCAGAGCGTTGATTATGCCAGGATGTGTGCCTCCTGCAGCATAAATCATGTAGGCAGCAGATATCCTGCGTCTATAATTTGCAAGTGATTCCGAATCAGTACGAAAGATCCCCCGCTCTGCGCCCAACAAGCGCAAAGCATCTTCGGATGCAGTCAATACAATCCACTGCCTACGCAGCAGAAACACCGTTTGCTTTGCACGGTCAAACAAACCGCCAACGACTGAAAAAAACAACTTGATCTCACTGGTACCCTCACGGCGAAAAGGCCTTGTCAAAAGATCCCATAGATAATCATTAAAGTTCATGTTTCAGTCGCCCTTTCAATATTGATATTGATGGTACCCACTGTAGCAAGCTCACTTCGAGCCACTACAACATCAGCTGCAGGCGAATTTATCCGCACATTAAAGACGTGTTGAATGGCCATTAAATACCTAATTAGTCGAGCATTTAAGTAATCATCGCCAATTTTTTGCGCTTCAATATCGTCGCCGTCATCATGGTAGAAAAAGAACTTTTGGATAACGGATTCCACAGCTGTTTTCACAACTTCACTTTCGCCGCGATCAGGAAATAAGATCATCGTTATATCAAGATCAATAGTTTTTAGGCCTGGAGCTAAAACACGCACATCACTACACTCTGGCCTTTTGGTATCAATATATGCTTTAACACTGTTTTTCAACGCTTCCGTAGGTGCGCCTGTCGTGCTGGCAATAATCACATCCACCGTACCATCACCGCGCGGATGTTCGTCATCAACAGAAACATCTATCACACCCGGAATCGTATACGCCCACGATTCGTATGCTTTCGCTGTAGAGCCAGTAGAAAGTTCATGCCAGCGTAGCTGATAGCGACGGCGCAGGCTTATGTCAGATTCTTCATCGGCACCTTCAAGCGTCAACCAGTCCGCGCTATTAGTAACAGCATCAATACCTGGTATATGCGTTACCAATACCCTGATATATCCATCGCCCACGTTATAAGCACTACCGGCAAACTCTGCTTCAACTGGTACCGCAATGCTGGTTTCGCCACTCGCCAAAATCATTTCTTGTGTGACAAAATAGCGCAACTCCTTGCCATCATCCAGTATATTCGTTTTAACGATACTTCCGGCACTTATCACTACAACCATGTTTAGATCATCAGTTTCACCGCTTCTGGAAAACAATACCCTGCCCTGTGTTTTCACAGCTATCCTGCGCGTAACATCAACATCAGCAGCTTTCAGATCCAGCCATTTACCTGTAGCATACTCTAAAAACCCCATTGGTATAACGGTCAACAACAAACTATACAACTGCGCCAAACCCCAACAGCATACTTCGATAAGTGTCCTGAAAACCCCGCCGACAGTCCAGTTAGTTATTTTGCTGTCACCTGCAGCAAGCTTTAGTCGCGCATCGTCGATCAGCTCGCTGAAACTTTTAATACCAATCAGCTCACGCCAGTTCATCGGTCACCACCTCCCCTGAAATATCATACATGCCATACCCCAGCACCAAATTGAGCCTATGACCTTCGCTGATCGGCTGCGTACTTACTTTGCAGCAAATCTTGTTCATGTCCCATTCTGCAATCGTAACCTGTGTAGATCCAATTTCAACGCGTGGATCCGCTTCGACAGTCCGTTTTATTTCCTGCTGCAACTGCAGCTTATTTATAGGTGTTCCTAGCATTTTTAAAAATTTATATACATCCATGCCATAATCAGGATGCCATAACAGGGATCCTTTTGGCGTAGTCAAGGCATGCAACAGGTCTTGCGCAAGGCAGCTTCTGCCACTAACCACCGATATATCACCGCTTGGTTTTACGTTAAAGTCCTGATTGCTTATTGCCATGTCGATACCTAAATATTTTTCCATATCAACCTCCGCAGGTAGCACGGCTGCTGCCGCTGGTGATAGTGCCTGTACCGCACGAACACTGCACGCTGTCGCCAACACGGGCAATAGCTGGACCGCCGTCAGCGATAGCTATATTCCCCCCTGTATCAACGCTTATCGCGCCACCATTGACCGTAATAGTTTTAGCGGTAATTGATAATGCACTTTTATCAATTACCAGTTTACTTGATCCGGTTTCAATTTTTATTTTTCCATCAGGTTCAATAACTACGGCAGTTCCGTCAGCCTGTTGGATCACCAAACTATCACCCGGATGCTCTGGCACATTGTACTCGTCGCCCAATACCGCAGACACGAAAGGCATTGCAGCATCCCAATAATAAAATTCAACGCGCACTATTGCGCCTACAGGTGGCAAGCAAAGAATACCGCGCTTATTACCGGCCCAGATAATATCAATTGGCACATCAGGTATAACTGGCTTAGTAGCATCAACGCTGCCATCCTGTTTCAAAGGCTGCACATCGACGGAATAACGCTTGTTATACTCTGTTACCCTACCTCCTGCAGTATGCAGTTTAGCAACCCGCGCTTTGATCGGATACTGGTACCCTGACATCTCCGGAAACATCGACCGCACAATTTTGCGCATCAAATCTTTCAGCTGTTTAGAATCCGCCATGTTACCATCATCTCCGCACTATCATTTTTGTAAATATAATTTATTTTTGTTATTACTACGTCAACATCACTGGCCCAATAACGACGATCAATAATGTTAATGACCTGACCATGCCGCAAGAACGGCAACATAAACGTCCGCAAATACCCCTGACTGTTTTCTGTCGGTACCAGCTCCAAAAGGTTCACACCATATTCCAGTGTCAGTACTGGCTCCCCGCTGTTAAATCGTTCAGTTTCCTCCAGTGGCTGCCACACTATTTGCCCTTCCGGTTCCCGATAAAACAACCATTGCAATCCCCAAGCAGACTGCATAAGCCTCTGTGCCTGCAGTATATTTTGATTAGACAAAACAAAATAGTGTTTCAACGGCTGCTTGCTATTACTGATAATAAAATCATCGGCACCGGCTTGATTCAGCAAATATTTCATAATAACCGCTGGCGTTGCGTCCACAAAAGCTTTTACTGTTTTCTCCTTCCGCAAAACTTCCATGAGATCCTTACAATAAATAGTAATAGTACGCCCCCATGATACATCCTTGACCAACCCACTGAAACAAAGCCAGGTACCGCTACCATAATAACCCATGTAAATTTTGACCGGCATATCTTTTAAAATAGCGTCAACATTAACAAACTCCGCAGGAATTTCAATATTGGCCAGATCAATAGGTGTTTCGCTACTGCTGACCACATCCAATCGGTATAATTTATTGACTTTGAAAGAATCAATAAATACGTCTATCTGAATATGGTCAAATTGCATCATCATCAACTGCAGGAGATTCAGGCATTATAACTTCTGAATTGCTTTCGCCCGGATCAGCAATAGCGTCCAAACTAAACTGCTGCTTTTGATACTTTTTAAGATCTGCAGCAGTAAGTTTTTTCCGGCTCTTGACCTTTCCTCTCACTGCCCTTTCTTCGATTTTTACCACAGGAGGCTCCCACTCAATGAAATCAAGCGTAGCCGTAATGTAGTCCTTCCGGTTATCCTCGTTAGTCCTTATACCTTTAAACAGTACTCTATCAATACCAAACGCTGCTGTATGCTCATTGACTATGTTATAAATCTGAGGTTTCGCACTCTTATCCATAGACCGAAACAGCGCTACCAGCTCTTGCAGTTTCTGGTACGGTGTTGACTGTTCATCGTTCTGCAGAAGATAAGTAACCGAAACTGTTGCATCTTCAAAACCAACCGCCTGCTTTTTAGTGCCACTACTGCCGCTTACCGATTTTTGGTCATACTTGACTTCATTGTCTATAGATAGTTTTTGAAAGATGCCAGGAATAAAACTATCATTGAGTTTGATTTGCCCGCTGGCATCTGTGATCTCAATCCTCATAATCGTCCCCTTCCTGATCTGCAATCATGCGTAACGTCTGCACAAGACTATCTGCATCGTCCATCTTATTTACTTTCATGTTTACATCGCCGTAAATAGCCAACCGACGATCAATCTTTTTGCTGAACCGATCCAAAATAGATTCCTTCGGCTCCCTACGGCCATTATTTTTATCGACTGGATCCATAGGATCAGCCATTGGCCAAGTAAAAGGCAGTTCAGGCTGCAGTTCAATACCACTAAATCCAGTTGCTACAGCAGCCTGCAACAAACCATATCCCTGTGGCACTCCACTAGCAATCGTTGTCATGATCGCCCTGCCGCTTTTCGTCAGCTGTGACAAAGGGCCTTCTTTTGCGTCTGAAAACGGCAGCATATTACGTACATACTGCAATCCAGCCTTGACCATTTCTGCCGGCCCGGAAAGCTTTGAGGCAATACCTTGCGTAAAAGCATCCCAAAGAGCTGCCCCGCTATTAAAGAAAGTTGCGCCCATATTGACGACCCAGTCGATCAGAGATTGCCAAATTCCAAGATAGGCATTAACGCCATCAGTAGCCGCAGCAACGATCCAATCCCATGCACTAATAGCAGCGGCTTTTAAATCATCCCAATAGTAAATACAAAGAGCAATAGCCGCTACGAGCGCAATTACAATCCATGTAACAGGATTAGCAAGCAAAGCAGCAGTCCATGCCCAGGTAGACGCTATAAGCCCTGGCAATGCTGTCACGGCAGTTATTACTGCTTGCCTTGCCATATTGGCCATGCCAATCACAGCCTTTTTAATTCCTCCAGCTGCGCTTATAGCTGCAGCCTTTCCTGCCGCTGCCATCTGCAGTCCAAAGTTTTTTGCTGCCAAAGCACCTTCAACTAAAGTTCTCCTGGCTTTTCCAATTCCAGAACCAACTGCATCACTTATACTCTTAGCCTGTCCGCCTATGTCTGCAGCACGAATTGTATCACGTACTCTGCCAATACCATCACCTATTGTGGCGTAAGTACTTACACAGGTACCACCAAAAGCCACTATGCCACTGACCGCCATCAACAGCGGTGCGCCGATCGCTAAAATACCCGCCGTCAGCATAAAGACAAACATAATCATTGCAGTAAGATTCGGATTCGCTTCTGCGAAAGCAATAGCCATATCACCTACCCAAGCTACTAAATCAGCAAATTTCGGAATAATCGTATTAGCTACAGTACCCGATTCTACTAGCTTTTCAGCAAAATTTATCTTAACAGCATTAAGCTTATTTGCTGCGATTTGCATTTTAGAACTTTGGGAACTTTCCATTATCCCCTGTGCTTCGGCTGCAGCCCCCAAAGAGCCATGTACAGCATCCATCTGCTTGCGCATATCAGCAGTCTTACCGGCAAGCAAAGATATTGTACGCAGACCTTCATCGCCAAAAGCGGCCTTGAAAGCTTCTTGCACTTCTGGCGCCATATCCTTAAAGCTGCCATAGGTATTGTTGATATTTTCAAGGGTAGCTATAAAATCAATGCCACCACTGGCAGACCTTGCTATCTCAAAACCCAATTCAGAACTGGCTTTATTCATTTGACGCATAGCTGCAGCATAAGCAGTACCAGCCTGACCACCGGTAAGACCTGCATTATTCAATGCGCCTACAGCAACATTGATTTCCTCAAAACTTTGTCCGAATTGCAGCGCAGTAGGAATAGCATATTTCAGGCCTTCGGATAACTGGTTAAGATTTTTTATCTGAAAAGCCTGCTGTGTTTTGGTAATGATATCGCCAAGCTTGCCGATTTCCTTTTGCGCATCCTTACTTTTATCACCCATATTGTTATAAGCAACAGCAATCAACCCGGCAGCTTCGGCTGAATCGCCCATCGTAGCACGCGCTGTTCGCATAGCCGTTTCTGTTGCTGCTATAGCCTGCACATCATTGAGGCCCGCAGAAGCCATCTGATACGTTGTTTGGATGTATTGAGCAGCGCTGTCCCGATGCTTTTTAGACCACTCAATAGCAGCTTTCTGCGTCATCTGCATAGACTTTTGCATGTCACCATAAGAAGATGTTGTAACGGTCTGTAATGCCAGCAAAGCATCTTCAACCTCCATATAAGGCTGTTTAAGGCTGCTCACATAACCATTCATTTTATCCGAAGTCGCACTAACCACAGCTGCAGTCATGCCAAGTCTGGTTCCCCACTCCTGCATACCTCTGCCGTTTTGAGCAATTTTTTCAAAATTGGTCAAAGTATTTTTCAGCTTCCGTATCGGTTCGGTCGCTTTGTCTATCACGGTATACATAATAGACAGCTTCATTACTTGATCCATTTGCAGTATTCCTTTCTTGTGATATAATATATTTAAAGAAATGAACGGAGGGATACTATGTTTGATACTGCGTTACTGTTTTTTGGTGTTGGCATCAGCATCGGTATGATGATTGCTATAGTAGTCGGTGTCATCTTAGCTCTCCCTGTTGCTTTGATTTTCCTACATGGCGTATATGAAGTTATTATCGCCCCGATATCCAAAGGTATCTGGGAAGGTTTTAGAGAAGGTTATAAAAGGGAATCCACTAATCTTCCTCCGAAAGCGCCCTCCGAATCGCATTGACCATGTTTATATTCTCTCGTTCTTCAAGGCATCTTGCAGATCCGGCGTAGTCGATAAAATCATCGTCCGGCAAAGCATCAACCTGTTCAAGAGACAGCCGAAAATATTTTGCAATCAACCCTCTGGCAGCAGCCAGAGGGTTTTCCTTTTTATTTTCGTAATCGTCTACAATGCCTTGACAGTAAAATTTACTGTGGTACCAACAATCTCCATCAGCTGATTACCGATCGCCGTAACCAGTCCAGGACGTTCATCAAAAAGCTGCTGCAAAACTTCTTTTTCTGGAAACAGTAATACGTCAAACAGCAGTTGTTTTGTAGCCTCGCCTGTTTTATCCTTTTTCATCAAAGTAGACTGGAAGCGATCAAACATAGGTCGTGTCGGTTTCCTGATATAGATGTCCTGATCGCAAACTTCTTCTTCATCTGCTGTCAGTAAAAATACCTTCCCATATTGTGTTTTCCAATCCTTAATTTGTTTCTCTGTTACCTGCATTTTAAAATCCTCCATTATTTCCAGGCTTCTTTGCCGTTGATCTTAATATTGCCTAAAATGATAAAGTCCAATTCAATACTGGTTTCTTTGTCGCCCTGTTTGTGACTGTTTTTTCGTTTTGTGAACATACATTGCTCCAATGTATCAGTCTGGATAGCTTCACCGTCTTTAGCATAGCTTGCCACGATGGGCCAGGGTTCCATCTCATAGATGCTGCAGCCTGCAGATTCTTCCATTTTGATAAATTCTTCACGCCGCATCGTCAATTTTCCGGTACCTTTATAGTTACCGCGACCAACGCCGACAGGCTTAGAACCTTTACCATAAAGAGCTTCCAGCTCCCTTTCATCGTCATAATCGATACTGGTAATATCAATTAGTTCGCCATGATCCATATTTAACGTAATACTTTCCCAATCATATTTAATACCTTTGATCAAAGCTTATCCCTCCGCTTCCGTAGTCAAATAAGGATTTTCAAAGCCGATATCGATTTCAATTTCCCGCATGATCGGCACTGGTACGATCCTAATTTTCGTTTTTATTTTACTTGTAGACCAAACATCCTGATCGTCCGGAATAACGACAGTACCGGAAATGATCTCACCCTCACCGATCTGAGAGTTGAGCGCATGACTTAAAAAGGCTTCTAATGCTTTGGGGCCTTCTGCCGGGATTCCTGATTTAACTTTTTTCAGAGCCTGCGACCGTACTAGTTCACAGCTGTGATCCATTACACGACGATTTTCTTCCTGTTCATAATCGCTGCCGTTTTCACTCATCATACGGCCATTGGTAATGTAGATACCATTTAAACCAATAAACTTGCGAACTGTAGTAAAACCGGCATTATCCAATGCCAAAATTTGTGCATTATTGAGATCTGCAGGCTGAATATTCACAACACCATTTAACCCGCCTTTTTCTACAGCGCCCGGAGATTCCTGGCGTTTTAATGTCGAGATCTGGCCGCGAATGATGCCATGCAGATTTCTTAATACCTGCTTTCCTGTAAGCATATCAACAACAGTACCAAAAGCAGCACACACACCTACACGGGTAGATGCAAAATTAGCACGTGCATTGCTTAGATATTGGACCCATTCATCTGTAGTCTGGTTTCCAGACTTATACGGTGCGTCAGCTTCAATATAGCAATAGCGGTAGTCTGCCTCTGCCTGTTTGGCCAAAACATCCAGCGCTGTCCAAACTGCAGGATCACTTTCCCCACAAACATGGATACATTCATAAGTCAGAGCAGAATCCAATAACACCTGTACTGCAGCAATAATATTGCCTACAGACGCTTGCGGTGCGGTGGTTTTGAATTTCCAAACAGTACCGGCAATAAAATCACCGGTAAACGTCATTTCCAGTCCGGTATCAGCCAATGTATATTTCCCAGTAGACGGAACAGTAATGCGATCACTGTAGCTGCTTCCACTATCCAAAGAATAACGGAAGGATGCAGCATTTAATGCACCGCTGCCGGTAATTTCAACAATGACATCATAGGCATCCAGCGGCTTGCTTGCTGATTCAACCTTCAAAGTGCTGGTATCACCTTCTGCTGCAGTTTTAACAACTTCACTGATTGTGCCAGGAATATCAGCGGCAGCTCTTACGGCATAGATCGTTTTGCTGCCTCCGGTAAAGGAATCTGCCAAAGAATCAACCAGCACGCCGCTGCCAAAATTTGGAACGATCTGATCGGAATCAGACAGCAGTGCAATAGTATTTTCTTTACCTTTACTAGATACACCGACTTTAGCAATAATACCAGCACTGCCTCCTGGCAAAATACCAAGACCATAATCTGTAATACTTAAATAAACATCCGGCAATCTGTTCGCAGTCATGTCAAACTCCTCTCAATGGGCCTTTTACAAACCCATTAACAGCGGCTTGATACTCTTTTAAAGTTACTTCCTTGCCGCTGACCCAATTTCTTCTTACTTTCACACCAGCCAAAATATGTGCCGGTGTTTTTTCCTGTTCTGACCATACTTCAATAGTTTTTAACACATCTTTTTCTGCCATATTTACCTCCTGATAATCTCCGTTTCCAGCTCAACAGCTGTGATCAACGGTACTTCACGCGTGATATACACCCCGCCTACAGCAACAACTGTAATGATCATTTCATTTTTCATTGCTACCTCACTGTCTGCAGGATCACTACCAGATTCACCTAACGATAATTCAATATCATAGCCATAATTATCTTTGATCCGGCGTGCAAGGCCGATCATAAATGCAGCGCTTAACGCACACAATCTGTCTAAATTGTCAGCAGCTATCCGCACGCTGGCCTCTAAAGTCACCTCAGACTTTTTATAGTGATAGGTACGCCTGCCGTCCCTATCAACATATGTAACTTTTTCATTTTTGATTTCATATTTGGCAGCTTCCGGCATCGAAACCAAGGCCCACTCTTTAGGCTTTGCGACCCCTGCATCTTTGGGATCAGTAAATACCTTGGCACAGCCTATTTCCATTAAATGCCGCTCTAAATACAACTTGACCGGTTTTCTTATCATTTCATTGCCTCACTGATCGTTTCCCTAAACAAGCGCATGATCTCCTGTTTATCATCGGCACTGATTCCGATAAAAGGTCGTGCCGGTATTTTCACTGACTTTTTCATAGCCCATCTGCTACCAACCTTAAAGCGCAGAAATTTAGCTTTTTTGGCCCGGATAGTACCACCTTTCTGGTGTATCCTGGCATATTTTATATTGGTACCGACTTCAACTCCTTCACGGCTAAAGCGTTTGGTCACAGAATTTCTGAGCAACCTGGATTGTACTAAAGTTTGACCGGTGCCTTTCAGGCCTCGTTTCCACTTACTGCCGTTTGGTGCACGTCCATTCCTGAAACGCTCATGAGTAGTACTGATCAACACCTCACCGATATTCTCATGCAGTTTTGCAAAATCAACATTTTCCAATCGGTTCAGCACTTTAGTCAGCTTTTTCCAATCTCCATGCACTTCCACTTTTAATAACCTTTCATCTGCTCACGAGAAAACAGCCTCTCATTCGATGCAATACGCAGGTTAGATGTTCCAGCAGTGCTGCTACCAGAACTGCCGGAATTTACTCCCGGCAGTTCTACAATACCTTTAGCGACTTTAGTCAGATATTCAATGGCCATTTTATAGCGCATATAGATTACATAATCCTCGGATTCTTCCGAAAAATTAAAACCCTGGCGGCTGAAAATATGGAACAGTGCCATATCAACACAGTACTTTTGTAATACTGCAGGTACATTTTTAAGTGGCAGCTTATAACGGCAGCAGTACGAATCAATCTCAGAGGCTGCCTGACTGATTCCGTATTCGATAACATCAAGCTGCAGCTGGCCGTTTTCATCGCTGGCAACACGCTCCAAAACTTCCGGCCTTACCTGATGCTGCAGATCTGCTAACGTGCAATACATGATCACTTACCTTCGCCAGTACTGCCATAAGCCAGCTGCCACAAGGTATACCCTGCATTACCACGTGCCTCCACACCATAGATAAATTCTTTGTGCATAAATACGCGATAATCGTCAGGATCAGTCATGGCCACAAACTCCGGCGCTTTACGCCGCTGGAAAATAAGCGGTTTGATAGCTTTGGTCGTATCCAGCAAAAACCATGCTTTAGGCGCTGCGGCAAGCTGCGGCACGACCAGAACTTCTGCAGTGTCCTTATAAACATTGCTCTCCGGAACATAACTGACCTTGCCATCTGTGTCTGTATACTTTTGAGCGATATTTTCTGCCTTCACAATTTTACGTGCAATACCTTCCAAACTGGGCGGCACTACTAAAAGATTCGGTACTAACCCCAACGGTTTATCTTTTTCATTCGTGTAACTCATGATCGCTGTCCTGGCTTCAACGTAGCTTTCTACATCCAGAGCCGCCGTACTCATATTGCTGATTTTTTTCTTTCCGATCAGATGATCAGCGCTGAAAAACGGTTTCCCATCATAACACTTTTCAACAAAGCCGGCAGCTAACGCAGCATAAACCAATTCATCCGGCCACATTGTTGCAGCCGTACCCATGCCCTGTACCAACGGCGCATACACACCATAAGTATCATCTTCAATATCGTCACGATTTACAGTAACAGAATCCTCAAAAGGCTTATTATCCAGAGTATAGCCATTGGCTTTCAGTTTTTGTAATACACGTTCACCGATCCATTCTTTCAATCCTGGCATAGCTCCCAGCCAGGCGTAGGTTTCCGACCTGGTGGAAGATGGTACCAACATCGCCAGTTGCTCCCATGTCGGTTTGGCCATTCCAATACCTTTATTAAAAAGAGTATTGAACGAATTTTGAATACCAAGTAAATTTTTACTGTTTACAATCATCAGTTAGATCCTCCAATCTCAACCCAAACTTTATCTCCCACAATTTCAACTACGATACCAGCTGCCGACCGTGTAGCCGCATCACCACTTTCACGATCTTTAGCCGCTACCTCACTGGCTCCAACTGCATAGCAGGGTTTAAAAACATGTTCCTGCTTGATCATATCGGCTCCTGTTGAATTATCAAGTAAAAATAATCCCTTGCGCCGTACGCAAATATGTTTCACTTCTGTTTCCGCAGCAACGGTACTTTCAGCAATACCAATAGTAACCAGACCAGTTTCTTCTGCGGCGGTTTTTGCATACCCTGTACTGTCAATAACTACCATGCAGCCTTCTTCGATAGTAGTTCCAACATTCACCGGAAGTACTACAAACATACCTTCACGCCACTCTGTAACTCTTTCAGCCATTATTTTTCCTCCTGTTTTCCATATTTTTTCAAATCATCGGCGGTCAATCCCAAATTTTTATGGATCAGCATTTCCTGGTCATCTGCATCCTGTTTCGGTTTCACACCTTCACCGCCAGCCACTTCACCGGTAGGCACGACAGCTCCTGCAGCAGTCATCGCCAAAAATCCTCTAAATCCCTCTGGATCCTTTAAAGCGTAAGTTTCTGCCCATTCCTTCTGTGCCGGTGCGATTTTTCCGTCTTTCAAGGCCGCAGTAACCAGTTCATCCTTTACTTTTTCTGCCAGTTGCGTCTGCAGCTCTTGGTATTTTTCCACCTTCACAAAACCCGCAGGATTCTTCATCGCGATGATCTTACCTTTGATTGCATTGATGTCGGCCTTATCATCGACCTCCAACAAATCGCGCAGTTCCTTATTGATGCTGACAGATTCTTTTTCTACTAGCGCCTTAACAGCTGCAGCAATGTCAGTTTCTGATGCCGTTTCCGGCAAGCCCAGCATTTGAGCTAACAGTTTCAAAAATTCCATATTATCCTCCATTTCATCTTCAAGATCGTTTTTAGCTACCAAAGGGATCATACCATCTATAGCCGGATCATTGGTTAAGGCCGCACTATGCAGAGCTACTGCCCTATGATCGGAAGTCCTTACCATGATCACCGGCGACAAATACCGGTATTCCTTGTTAGCTACATAGCTGCCACCACGTTCAGTCCATTCTACAACACCGAACAGCCCTTCCCCTTTTCTGTATTCCAGTGCTTTGATCCAAGCCGCTGCAGGTGCCTGCACGTTGTACAAAGTCTGATGTTCGTAATCTATCACCAGATCATTCTTTTTATTTTCATAACGAGCCAGCAGTTCATGCGCGGCCTCATCATCAAAAATAAAATTGCCCTTAGTACTTTTTACTTCGCCATACGGTATCAGCATGATTTTTGCAGGTGGCCCGCTGGAATCACAACAGACTGTAATACATGGCACTGCAACTTTTTTCAATTTCATCCGGTTGCTCCTTTCCTTTACCCCGTTCAAAACCCCTTTAATCGCCTTCAATTTACTTCAAATTTCAGTATAAGGGTAATTTATCACGTGGCGTTCTTGACTATGCTTAAAACGCAAATATCACTTTTGCAGGTAAGCCTCTTTTAAATCACTGTCGATGTTTGACAGATCAGGTTTATATTCCGTCTTAGCCGGATTCACATCAAAACCATTATCCGGTTTCCAGTGAGTGATCTCACCGGTTTCGATGTCAACAGTAGCACGCGGCATCCCACGCTGAACATCTATACCGCGTTGCTTTACCTGTTGCGCCGACAATGTGATTACACCACAACGGCAGCCAAAACCATTAGGAGGATACCACTCATCCCAAAACGGATCATCATACCTCCTGACTTGACCATCCATCATTTTATGTGTTGGCCTGGTTCTTTCATCGTTAACCGCGTCATACATCCAATACGGTCTGGCCTCAACTGCGGCAGTCGTCGTCATCTGCTGGTAACGTCCAACTTGATAAGCAGTCTGTACATTCTGCCTAAATACCAGATCAATATGATGCGGTAGCTGCCCTTCCCAGCCTTTGCTTTCCAACAACTCTGTAAGGCCTTTTTTAAACTCTGCTACGGTTTGGCCATTACTTAAAGACTTTTTAATAGCGTCAAAAATATCTTGCATGTACTCCATCTGCGTCACGCTGGCCACAGTAAAAGCTTTGCTCTTAACTGCGTCCAGCAACTGTTTAAATTCAGCTGGTCGCATTGGTACCTTATCGCCAAAATATTTAACTGCTTGTTCAAATTCCAAAGGCTTCAATTCATCAATTACATTTACTTTATCGCCGTTCATTGCAGCAATTTCCTGGCTGCCAAAAAGCTGAGCAGTAAAAAGTGCTCTTTCCAAAAGTTCCTGCAATTTTTTCTTATTCAACCCTTTATAAACACTCAGCAGTTTTTCCCTCAGCTCTTTCAGATCAACGGATTCTTCTATGACTTTACGAATCCCCGCCATATCGTCCGCTGTAGCCGCAACACCTGCAGCTCTCAGTTCACTGACAAATTTATCAATGACGGCCTGTGACTTTTTTTCGGAATTCTTTAAAGCTAACAACTGCAAATCATCTTTGAATGGCAGCGGCAACGTACCGGCAGCAGGAGGTTTAACAAGGGCCTCACCTTCCTGCGGTGTTGGAATTCCAAAAGCCTCATACATATGCGCATTAGATACTGGTAATCCGATGTCACAAATAATTGTTTTATACCAATCTGCCTTCTTATCCGCATCTTCCTGTTCCTCCGTTGCAAATTTCAGCCACGGTACTTTTACCTGTGGTCCAAAATTAAACAGCACCAACGGTGCAAACAGGTCACGCCTCAACGTCTTAGCCAGCGTTTTAGCATCTGATCTGACCAGATCCTTACGCACTTGATTTTGCGTTTCTCCTAAGGCTCTGCTGCCTCCGGCAGTTCCGACTTCTGTAGTCAGCGTCTGACCTAAAACCGCTTTGGATATTTCTGCATTACAAAAGTTAGCTAAATTCGTAAAAAGTTCGCCGTCACTTTTTACAGCTTCAACAAATTGTACTTCGGTATTTTTATTGATCACTCCAGCCGCATCACTGCCAATACTGATAATGGCACGCATCAATGCTTCCTTATCTTCCTGCGTGGCGCTGGTATCATACTTACCGATACGGATCGGCATGCCATAAACTTCCGAAAAAGCCAGCCAGTCTTTGACAGTATAAGTCTTAAACAGCGTCATCCAGGTCACGACCCACATCACACCGGCCCTGTTAGGTCTGCCGCTGCGTGACTTGTTTTTGTTGATTACAAACTTATTCGGGGGCAACTCCATCCCATTTATCGGGTTTTCATCGTTCAGTAGCCGCATTTCCTGATAGTCGCCAAAACAGAACTTCTTAGGTTCGCGCCATTTCAACTTTGGATAAGCTCTGCCATTTCTGATATCCCAAAGGATCTCCATCACGCTAAAGCCTTTACCAATAGCATCCAGTAGATCCATAAAAACATCTTCCATATCCAGACATTCATCTACAACATTTCTGACAAATTCAGCCACTTCATGATCAAGCTTCTCCTGCCCAGCATCCATGATCTCCCAATCCAGCCCCATCACCGCACTTTTACGGGTTTGGAACTGGCTGAAAACATGCGTGTCTTTGCCTTCCAGTTCTTCAAAAAGCTCCATCAGGCGGTAAATATCACCCTGGTCACTTTCCCTGAATATCCTGGCTACCTTTGCAGGCGACAAGTTATTAGATGGATACGTCGAATATTTATCTTCAAGACGGATAGGCGCATATTCGACGCGATCAGGTTTTTGTATTTGCTTATACGGTTTTCCGTCTGCTCCCAATATCATCAATAGCCCACCTCCTGTCTTTTGATCCTGCGCTTCCGGATAGATTCATATTCTACATGGCCACTTTTCCCTGCTTTTCCGGCATGCTTGGCCAAGGCGCTGGCCCAAAACCTATCAGCATGTCCATTCTCGTTACGATCAGCGTCATAACGGATGTTATTGGCACTTGTAACGATTTTTTTGACAGCGTGCATATCGTTGCGGATTTCCTTCTGGCTTGGTATCCGTAGCCGTTTATCTTCAAAGAGCTGTTTTTGATACAGTGCCAGATCCTCTTTTACGGCAGATGTAAAAGTAACTTCCTCAACTTTATTGCCGTATTTCTCTCTTGCTTCCTCTGCCAGCTGCGCACCAATACCAGTACTATCTATACAGGCCCGGCGCAGCTTTGGCAGCTCCAAAAATTTATACAGTGTTTCACGCTGCAGCCTAAATGGCATTTTTTTTAAAACAAGTACCATTCGCGTCCAAAAAACATCGCCCTTTTTCTCGTCTATCCAGATTACTGACAAGTCCTTTTTCCTGCCGATGTCCATGCCCAGATACAAATCATCTGCTGGTTCAAAAGCCTCCGGCAATTCGACTGTAGCCTCCGCATCCTCACAGGCAGCAATCATTTCAAAAGTGATCATGGCGCTGGCTTCATCTAAAAACTCACCGCAATATTCCTGCAGCCAATCATCTTCACTATCGCAGGCAGCACGCAAGGCTTCGATATCAACATCCAGCCCGTCTGCTTTAGCACGGTAAATATCCACAAAATGCTTTGACCAGCTGGGATTATTCCAAAGCTCATAAAACTTGCCACTCTTACCGTTCGGCGTTGATATAACGCGTACTTTATAGCCACGTGTGACCGTAGGCAAAAGAGCCGTCCATATCTTTCTCGCATCACGATGGAAAGCAAATTCGTCCAGAATAACATTACCGCTAAAACCACGGGCCGTATCAGGATTTGCTGGCAAACCGATCGCCCGGCTGCCGTTAGGAAATTTTACTTCCAGCATCGTATAATCTAAAGAATCAGCTTTAAAGGTACTTTGAAGCATCTCTGCAGCAACTCCCACTGCCTGGGCATGCTGCTTGACCTTTTCCATATACTCCTTACTTTGCCGTTCCCCGGCAGATAAAATTACCCATAACGACCGCTGACTGACACAACTCAAAACCACTTCCAGCGCACTGCAAAAACTAAAACCGGTCTGCCTCCCTTTATCGCAGATCTTAAAACGACTATCATCGTTAACCCACTCCTGCTGATAAGCCAGCAGCGGTACTGCCGCCTGATGCTTTTTAGAGAATCCCATAGATTTCTTCCTTTATTTTTCGCAGCGTATCCGCGTCTATACCTTTGGATGCGGCCACATTCTCGATGTTCTTAACCGCTTCATCAGCCTTACGGCGGCTTTCAAGCTTCAACCTCTCTCTGGCAACCGTACTGCGTTCCAGCATTGACAGGGCCTGAATCAATCGGTCTGCCTTAACTTTCGTCAGATCGATATTATTATTAACAAGATGTTCCAGGATCAGCTGCTGCGTCAAACTGCTGGCCGCTTCGATAAGTTCCGTAGCCGGTTTATCGCTGCCTTCATCCACAATCGTCCTGGCTTGTTCCCGTGCCAGTTTCAAGCTTTCCATCTTACTCAAAAATTCTTTGCCATAATTACCTACAGCACTTCTTGATATAGGATGTCCTTCATCAGTGATCCACTGACTGATCTCCTGATAGGTAAAGCCCTCAGTAAACTTTCGGTGTATCGCGTCCCGAAGTTCAGCGGGCAGCTCCGCAATTTTTGGATGTCCCCGGTTTTTGCCATTTCTAATCACGCAGCATCACTCCCGGATCAGCGTCAATGTTGCCTTCGATTAGGTCGATACCTTTCGGAGTAAGTTTCACCAAACGGCGCGCTACGCCATAGGCGGCAACATTTTCACTTTCAATGTAACCTTTTTCTTCAAGGTAAGTCAGGTACCCGGAAACAACTGCCGGTGATACTATATACTGCATATCCTGCAGGATCTCGTTGATCAGTTTGTCACCGGTCTGATATGGATAATTACGTTTTAAAATTCCTACAATCTGCCCGCGGATCTCTTTGGCAGATACCGCGTCCAAAAGTTCCATTTATTCACCGCCCGTCCCCTGCGCCCTCAGCGCATCTATTTTTTTTGATAGAGCATCAAAGCCCTTTTCCATTTTGTTTTCCATATTAGATACCGCCCGCAAAAAATCTTCCCGCAAGACGTACTTGATCGGCATATCTGATCGCATCTGCTCAAAATCTGCACGCAGATCCTTGATCGCCAGTTCGTTTTTTTCCTGGCTACGCTGCATGGATGACCGGATATCTTTCACGCACCACCCTATAGCTCCCATCATGATCATCATCGCCGTCCCCATAATTGCAATAAACAGGCTTGTTAAAAGTTTCGCATCCATCAGAAATACAACTCCAATCCTGCGCCGCCTTCTTTAAGCTCGCTTCGCCCGGTAAACAGCCTGCCTTCACCGCGTATATAATAACCAAAGTTTTTAGAAAATCTATGTCTATAACCGATTTCCTCAAGGCTGCGGCTGTTAAAGCCATAGCTGACAGCATTTTTCCGTGTTTTATCAATTACCGGTATTTCCAGCTTAATATTAGCTTCCGTCGATTGGTTCAGAACCAGCTTGCCATCTTCAAACTTTTTACTCTCCCCGGGAAGCAAAGACATGCGCATCTGCTCGCCGTTCACTTTCAACGTTACAGCTGGCTGTGTCGAGTTCAGTTCAACGTCAGTCTGCTCGCGGACAACGCTGGTGCTGCCGTCGCTGTTCGTGACAGTGACAGATTCTTTAGGCACATAAACAACTTCCGTTTTGCTGCCTGCAGTCGTGCTGCCGGTAATATAGACAGGCTTTTCCCTGATCGTGTTATTTTGCACGATCGTATTTTCCTGACGTGGGCCAAACGTATATACACATAACCCGCCCAAGAAAAATGCCAAAAGCAGCGCTGCAAGTTTCCAAAATTTATCCATCAGCAGTATTCTGCAGCATAGCGGTCAACGGCTCGGCCAATTGCTATTGCAATATCAGCCTGGCGTTTAGGATCGCACAGCTCTGCTTCCTCCTGCCAGTTTGTAATGAATCCCATTTCCATAAGTACCGCAGGCATATTTGTTTCCATAAGCACTGTAAAACGAGCTTCCTTATCAGGATCACCGTCAGAATAATCTGTGCGCTGCAGCTGGTCTGGAAACATCGCTGCCAGTTCCTCGTAGATCATAGTTGCAAACGGATCCGCTCTGGTTTCGCCAGGGCTGGTAAAAACTTCCATACCTTTGGCAGCAGTATTCTCTGCAGCATTACAGTGCAGGCTAATAAACAGATCTGCCGCCGCATCATTGGCAATATTCACGCGACGCATCAAAGAATATAAGCGCTCATCGTTGCATTCACGTGTCATAACAACCTCGTGCCCACGCGCCTGTAAATTCTCTTTTAAAGCCAGCGCTGCGTATAAAGTAATATCACTTTCCAGGCAGCCACGCTGCCCAACTGCCCCACGATCTCTCACGCCGTCATGACCGGCATCAACACAAATTCTCATTACCTCACCTCATTTCATTTAATCAACAAACTCACAACCACACCGATAATAAAACCAACAGCAACAGCTTTGCCACATTGCCGGTTATTATATTTTTTGATTTCAGCACGAGCCTTATCGTCCAGCTCATCCAGCTTTTCACTAAGCTTTTCATCGGCAGCTTTCAGATCTTCGATAGCATCGCTGCAAAAGTTAGCAAGACGGCCCAGCTGTTCTTCTATCCATGCAAAAATTTTACTCATTTCACAAACCCCCTTTCCTGCGTTTGCGGCCACTTATTATTTACAAACTTATTGCCGACCTGGCCGCAAATACTACCGCCACCTGCTACCAAAGCAAAGGTATCGTAATGTTCCCAGCTCATGCCTTTAATAACAAGAAACAAAGTTACTCCAGTAAACAATAAAAACGCCGCTGTTATGATCACCCTTGTCAAACTCGGCCCGAACGGCTCGTGATACAAGCCGCTGATAAACTCTAAAACTTTACCCGACTTCATCGCCTCCCAGCAAAATAAAAAATTCCAGTACAGAGCATTGCTCCATACTGGAATTTTAACTGTTATCGGGGATAGTTTACATAAGTAGCAGTTGAGGAAATTACTTTCCTCAACTGCTTTATTCAAGTACTTTTTTCAATTACTTCTAGGAATGCAGTAATCATTCCTATTTAAAAAAGTGTTGTTTGGTTTTTCTCCCATCGGTCTTTGGCTACAATCTGACGTACCCATGCCTCAGTCAAATCGTATTTCTTTGCCAGTTCTATATAGTTGCCGCCATTAAATTCTTTGACGATCAGGCGATCCCTAGCTGCGCCTGCCACCCGTTCAAACTTAGGGATATATAATGCGATTCCGCCTAAAGAATAGCACAATTCCACAAAATTTTCTACCCCTAAAATTTCTACAGCCGTTAAAATCGTAGGCGGCAGATCACCTATATCGGCCATCAAAACAGACTTCTTAACTTTCGTTTTAGTATCTTCTGTCAAGTTTGACCACCAACCTTATAGCCTCTGGCAGTCATTTTTTTGAGGCCCTCAATCACAGTATTAGCCTCATACTTACGGCCCGGCATTGGCTTGCCTATCAAACGCCTGCAAAAACTTTCGCGCATAGATTCTTCGTGCATGCCTACCTCTTTAAAAAGAACAGCCATATAGCGCAGTTGGGCCTCACTGGGTGGCATAGTTCCGTCAGTATTGGCAGTACGCATCGGGATGACCTTCTTCTGGATCGGCTCAAATCCAAGCTCCTTAAATCTGTCCAGCACGCGGCGCAGACCTTCCTGATTAAGCTGCTTTGAACTTTTTACGCCGCCATACAGCAGTAACAGTGACCGATAATCTTCATCCGTTAAATCCAGCTTATTTTTAGCAACATGCAGCATAGCCAGCTGACGCATGGTAATTGGCGCATGATCCGGTAATTTGTTTTTCCTCATGGCGGCAGCTCCTTCCTATTGGTTCAATTTTTCAAAATCCGGCTCATACCAGAAAACATCTTCCACTTTTTTCACAGCTCCTACAGCGCTGATTACATCATCCGTCTGCTTTCGCAGTTCGTCTTTATTGACGCTTTCCCTAATGTTTATACATCCGGTCAGCCCGTTTTCTTTCAAAGCCTTAATGACCGCCGCTGCCTTCCTGACGATAATACTGGTACTTTGCCGGAATCCGAGCTGACCAAATGTCATGACCTTTGTTTTACCGTTAAGATCAAATCTATTAGTTTCAGCATAATCTTTGATTTGACGTTCCAGCTGTTCTTTTTCCAGTACCAAAGGCTTGACCTTTTCGTCAACCTTGGCTTTCAGATCTGTAACTTTATCGTTATAATCCGTCTCCAACCTGCAGATCTTATTATCAATCTCTCCCAGCCTGCGCAAATGCTGATCAACTTCATCCCAACTCTGCAGGCCTTCCTCTTTTATTCTCACTCTTGCCATTTAAAATACCTCCTGTGTGATCAGCAGGATCACCACAGTAACTACTATAACAGCAATCACCGTGCCTGCTCTTTGCCAAAATTTTCTCCGGGCCTCGCGTTTTCTAAACTCCTGCAGATAATTTGTATCCAGTAAATTAGTCACGTTAAACCCTCCTTAAATCCTGATTAAATAATTTTCAGCCGCATGAATCATTTCCAGATTGATTTCTTCACCGCTCCTGATGGCTATTTCCCAAGTCATTGTAAAAAGCTTTATTGCACTGCGCAGGCCGCCTGTCTTATTAGCAACTACATGAAAATAATCTATACACTGGTCATTCAGATTGACATCCTGACAGAAGATATTTTTGACATCTTCCCGCGTGATCTGGTACCGCGGCATGCTGAATCCTCTGCAAATGCCTACCCGGCTGAACAGTTGCGCAAACGGCGCTCTATGCTTCCCCAGCATTTTACTGTAAATATTTTCATTCCCGCACAGCAGCACCGCGCAGTTACAGGCATCATAAAAAATACCACGTACAGCTTCCAATGTTGGCAGCCGTAAATGCTGTGCTTCATCAATAATGATCATCGTATTGCTGCCCTTTAATTCACGCACGATCTGCCTTTTAGCAACGGCTTTGTTACTTGTTACGCCTACGCGTCCCAATTTGTATAAAACATCTTCCAGCAGACTTTTGACCGTGCTGGTAACATCAGCTGTAATCAGTATCGCCCACGGATTGCTTTTGGCAAATTCCGTTATCGCCATTGTTTTACCGATCCCGGCATCGCCGTATACAACACCAATATCGCAATGATTCTGCGCATAATTGGCAACAGTGATGATTTCCTCGGCGATACTTGTTTCTACAAAACCCGGCGTTTTAGCGACTGCGCTCTGACGATGCACCAGATCCATCAAAGCTGCTGCCTTCCTGCCAATCTGCTCATTGTCACCTGTATAAGTACCTTTGATAAACATTGACAGTGCCGATGCACTGATGCCCATGCTCTTAGATACTTCTGCCTGACTTTTTCCATTATCTGCCATCCATGCGATCAGCTGACTGCGTACTACTTCCACATCTATTTTTTTACACATTGTTTTGCCCTCTTTCATTTTTATTTTGGCTGCGTTTATTTACTAGATATGAACGATCAAAGCTGAATAAATCATATCGCTATTAGCCGGATCACAGGTAACAGAATAGTAAATCTTCACCTTTTCCTGATTCTCCACAAACTCCTGCAAAGCTTCTTGCAAGCGTTTTTGAAATTCCTTTTTATCCTCACAAAACTCAACAATTTTTGTTTTCATCAGATCCTCCTATTTTAAAAACTTCAAGACATTTTCATATTTGTTCGGCTTCGGTTTTTCAGGCAGCATGTTCTGACCGACTGCAATCAACGGCGATATAACATCCGGCCTTTTCGCTTCTACAGTACCTACAGCCCGTTCTTTGTAAACATTTATAATTTCTTTAATATCCATAGTTTGCGTATTTCTCGCCACCTGTAGCAGCTCATTTTCATACAGAGATTTCTTGATTCTCCCTTTTCTGTGCTGTTCTACAGACAGCATTTCCGTATCTGCACCAACGCCCGGCAGCTCCTGCGGTGTTCTGGCATCGCAAATATAACGATCTTCCAGCGACCATACACTTACGCTGTCCATAGCATCCTCGTTGTAACGAATATAAACCTTCTCACCGTAGCGTAAAACAAGTTCTTCTGCAAAATAAGCTTTTTTCTTAAAGGTGATCTGGCCGTTACGTACTACCAGCGGCTGGCTGTGACGTGTAAGCAACAGTTTCATAACGTCACGACCGGCAGCCCGGTATGGCATCCGGTACTTTTCAAAAGTCTGATCAGGATACTCCCCGGCGCGGCCCTTGCCATTGGTCACCCGTTTATTTTTTATAAATTTGAAGTAATCGCCCATGATCTGTGCCGCATCTTCCAGCGTCACCGTCATATGCGGCAGATCCTTTTTCAGTAGCTTCTGCAGATTTTCCGGACGATCTTCTTTTTTAGATGCACACCAGGTCGGGAACTCCCGGCAGATTTCTTCTGCCACGACACGGAACTCTCGTTCGATTACCTTTGCCCTGCCATTAGCCGGTAAGGCAAAATGCACATCCACCTGCAAACTTTCCAGCATGGTCTTTACTTTATCGGCATCAGCAGCACTTTTACGCGTCCGATGTCCTGTCCCGGCAAATTCTTTACTGCAGTAGTCACGCCCATTATCAATATAGATTTCTTTAGGCAGCCCTATCGCAGGATCCAGCGCCGCTTTGGCAAAGCTGGCAATGATCGTGCTGCTGGATGGATTTTCACAAACCATCCATGATACAAACTTACGGCTCCGCATATCCAGCCACGCTGTCAGCCACGGTCTGACCCACTTACCATTTTTTCCCTTAACAAAAAAGTCACAGCGGAAATGATCTCCTACCCAAACCTGATTAGCCAGTACGGTACTGTTATCGCGTTGCGTATAAGGAAGGCATTTATCATATACAGTTTTAGACGTTTCACGCGCTGCCATCTTTACAGCCTCCGGCAGATCAGCGATGATCCGCTGTACTGTCCGCAGATCTGGCAGCGTCCAACCTTCAACCTCCGCTTTAGCTTCCAGCAAGCGGTAACAATAAGCCACCGACCGCTTTTTGTTATTGAGGTATAAAGCCATCAGGTAGTCATAAGCCTCCGGTATCATCTTATAACTGCCGCGTTTGCCCATCTTATTTTCAGATGGCAAAAGTCCGGTAACGCCATTATCCCGATAATCCTTATCCCACTTATACAACGTTGCCCTGCTGATGCCGTGACGTTTCAAAAACATTGGTAAAACATCTGCCTTACTGACACCAACCCACTCCCTGCAGGTTTGCTGCCAATCTTTCAGCACAGCCAGGCGCTCCATGGCCACAGCTCGCTCTGCTTCTGATACCTTATGATAGGCTTCGTCTGCAGACTGCACTGTTTCGACTTTTACCTTGATCATGGCCTGGATCTCGGCAGGCAGACAAGATACGCCTATTTGAATCGTCTTTCCACCTTGACCGTTACCATCTACATAACGAATCTCTTCATACCAATCGTTATAAACTCTTTTTCGCAAAGCACGTAATGACAAGCCAGTTATAACCGCTAACTCTTTAGCATTTATCCATTGTTCACTTACTTGTCCGGCTAACATTTGCATCACCTGCCAGCTGCTGGCTTTGTTTTACATTTTCCGAACCTGCATATTTTATAGTCATAGGGCTGTTGCCCATTCGTTTACCAACGCACAATACCTTGTTCATGGTCGGCCTCCTTTCATCCGTTCATAGCTTCTGCGCACTTCCTGCTCCTGTTTTTGCAGGTTACGTTTCGCCTGATTGATCTTCCCCAGTTTCAGCAAATATATTTCTTCCGATGTTACCAGCCTGCATCCGCAGGCAGCAGCCATCATTTCCATTAGCGTATAATCGCCTGTCACTTCACAAAAAGCAGGCACAATTTCCAGCGGAAAACGGTGATTTTCTTTCGATTCCGCAGTCCAGGCGTTTAACATGGATTCTGTGATTTCCATTCCGCACCGTTCCGATAACTGACCTGCTACTACCCAGCGTTTACAGTCCATGCCTTTCAGAGCCTCACTCACAACCTCGCGCACCCTTGCGCTCATTGGTTTAGTGCTTGTCTGATAGTCAGGCAAGGATAAAGTTTCTTGTGATATTTCCTCAATCATGTCAAACAAGTTCGGCATACTAGCCTTACTTTGGTCAAGTTTTCTTTTTTTGCCAGCCATTGCCTCACCGCCTTTATCTGGTTTAAAATATAATCACAATAAAAAAATCACTATCTTTTTAAAAGAATAAAAAGGAAAACCTGTTTTCCTGTCGAATGTTTATCAATTAAGGATGTGGCCTATTCTTGGTTCTTCTTGGCGGTCAACCTTTCTGATCCTTGAACAGTGTCCGCATCCCTTTTCAAAAATAATGCTTTTTCAACTGGCCTTCACCTCCCATATTTCCATACCTTTACCGAGCGTCGCCGCAATCTCCATCTGGATGCGTTCGCTCTTTCTGCGCCCGGCTACTACATTGGAAACCATACTTTTACTTGCATTGCACTTTTTTGCAATATCAATAAGCAAAATACCTTTGCTCAATAGTGCAGCTCTGATCTCCATAGCCGTCATGTGTAACCCTCCTTCCATTACGAATAACATATTGCTATCGCTATATCTTTTAGCAAATTGCATATATTGTATACACCTACAATTATCACAATGCACATTGCTAAATTTTTATAAAAATCATACATTTCGCAGGTTTCCGCTACTACTTCGGAAACCTCCAAATTTTCATTCATCTTCTGCAGCACACGCTGCACCGACTGCACATCTTCGCGCAAAGCTTTTATTTCATCTTCATTATTGCAATTTTTCAAAGCCTTGCGCCGCCGATCTACAGCATACCTTTTTCTTTTTTTCATTAACACACCACCTATGAAAGGATTTTTTTCATGGCAACAAAACTTGCAACTTCTCTTCTAAAAAAAATTATTGAAGAACAAAAAACTAAAGTAGATGTAAATCCTTTAGTAGAAAAATTTTTTCCAAATGAAACAATATTCACTTTAAATTTAGCATTTAAAGAATTGAATGAAAACAATTTTGTGAAATGCTACAGAGCGTTAGGAAAGCAATTGCCTTTTATGGTAGTTCCTCAACCTGCTGGAATTGCATATTTAGAAACTCTTGAAACCCCAGAGCGACTATCAATTGCACCAGTCCAATTTAACATTGAGAAAAATTACGGAGCAGTCGGTACTAATACTAATTTTACTATTAATAATTCTTTTGACTTTAAGCAATTGGATGAGCTTATCACCCAAAATAGTTCCGCTGGCTCTACCGATCGGCAGGAACTAGAAGCTTTGAAAGCTCTATTACAGGCCATTCAAAACCAGCAAACCCCAGTTGAAAAAGGAGCTTTTGCAAAATTCTCAGGCCTCATGGAAAAGCATTCCTGGCTTTCCTCACCTATCGCCAGCTTCCTTATCTCCCAATTTTTCAGTAAGTAAACATTCATCCAAATAAGACTTTACTGCGACTGCAATAATTTCGCCAATTTTGCTATCCACAAAGCTTACCGGTTCAAAAAATTCTTCTGGTGCCTTTTGAATATCTACTTTTACCCAGATATTATATGCTATAGTACCCAACTCAAAAATATGACTATAGCATAAGTTATTATAGCCAATGACAGACACAGACAAATAAATTTTTCCACCAATACTCTCTGGTATTGTTAAATCAAGAAAATGTGCCATACTCTTAATGCTCATATCTAAGTTAAAAGTTGCATCAGTCGCATTGAAAGCAACGATATTTCCTGAGTTATTTTGTATAGCTATTTGAATTATCTTTTTATAACCTTTGAACCTGCTATACATGGCCCGCCTTTGACTAACACCATCTGTAAATATTACGATTCCCCCTTTCTAAAACCCAAAGTTCCTTTTGCTGCCCTGCCTCTTGTTCCCCAACAATGTTTTTGCAGCGTCAAAAGTAAACTTGTTTTCAAGGTCATTATAATTCATTATTACGTCAAATGTCAATTACATTTTTACGTCAAGGATGGTTTTTTCTATGCTATTTCATGAAAGATTAAATAATTTAATATCCGAAAGTCGGCTTACACACAAGCAAATTGAACAAAGAACCGGCATTGCAGCTGGTAATATTAGTCACTATCGTAATGGTAAAATTAAACCATCATTTGATGCTATTATTGAATTATCAAAGCTATTCAATGTTTCACTAGACTATCTTATTTTAGGAAAAGGTGAAGATAACAATAATATAATCTCTATTTCTGATCCAGATTTAGAATATATGACTTTAATATTAAAGCATATGCTTGATGACCCTGATCCAGATATGCGGTCATGGGTACGCCGCCAATTTAAATATGCTTTTAAAGACTATCTTGAAGAATATGAAAAAAAACAGCATGAAATTAGCCCAGAATCTACATCTGACGCTGGTTAAATAGTTCATGCTGTGTATATGTTTTCTTTCCGGTATAGTGCCAGTCTATGCCGGATTTTTTATTTTCCTATCGCTGTATAATTTTTCTTTTAAGCAGTTATATTTATGCTTTTTTTGCATATTTAGTACCTTAGTATATTTTTGTTAAAAATGGCTCTATCACTAGCTCTACATGGTGTTTTCAGAATATTCAATGGTACCTTAGTCCGTCCTCTCAAAAAAAACACACTCAAAAAACGTACTCGTTTTCAACCCTGGATTAAACAAGTATTGAAGCGACTTTAAAGGCTCTTTCAAAAACTTCTCCAAACAACCTCTAAAACCCTACCCGTGTCCACGGCCCCCTCATTCGTCTAATTTCAACTGTCGCATCCCTCTTTCAAATTTCCCCATAAAAAATCCCCGAATCCAGCATCATCACTAGACTTCCGGGGATTTCCAGCCTTTTCCAGTTTTTTCCAGTTTGTCTTATATATTCTGTCGTCTTATACAAACAAACTAATTTCAGTGCTATAACTTGATTTATGAATATCACTCCATAAATAATGTAATAGTTTATTTTTTACTTGATTTTTATGATCGCTTGGTGTGCCACCAATTTTAAATTCTATAAAGAACTGGCCCAATTGCTTATCTTCGCCAAGTCCTAAAAATCGCGAGTCAGAAATAAATTTATTTAAAGTACCGTAAATATCAACCCACTTAACAGATTTTTTTGTACCTGCATTGTCTAGAACAATTTCAATGTCGATATTATTTTTATATGGGCCGCCTACTGGTTCAGGTTTAGTACTTATATAATGCCATTCAAACCTTCTCTTAAAAGCTGTATCCATAACAAACACATTCTGGTCGCTCGTATTAACAGTTCCAAGAATATTGAAGTTAGGTGGTAATTTAACTTTATCGTCAGTGATTGCTATTATGTCTTCTGCAATGATGTCGTTATTGATAAAGTATTTACTATAACCTCTATTTACACCTTGAGATTCTCTATCTAATAATTGAAAAATATCTCCAAAAATACCTGCACAATCTCCTCTTGACATTTCCTCAATTATTAAAAATACCTTTTTAGCAGTATCTTCGTATGCTTTTTCTAATGCTCTTGTAAATACTCCCTTTGTAAATTCATAGCTGATATTAGTTGCACCACTTGCTGTTCTCTGGACTCTAGGTAGCAATTGTCCAACGAAATCGTTATATGTATACTCTGGATGGAATGTAGTTCTAAAAATTCTATCATCACCAACACCAGATGCTTTTACTAGCTCATCTACAATATAACTTTTTCCTGTGCCTGGCGCGCCATAATAAATTATTTGCATTTTAGTATTCTCCTTTTAAATTTATCCTTATATTTTCAAAATATAGTCTCTAATTGTAGGAATATCTCCATCATTTAAACCATTTAATGAAGTAGTATTAATTACATATTTTTCTTTAGCGGCCAAATATACCGCCGGTATAACCCTTAAAAACCATCTATATATATATGCCGTATCATTTGTTCTTCCTAGCATATTTGAACATATAATACTAATTTCTCCAGCGGTTACATCAAGTGAAAAATAATCATTAGAGCCATCTTGCAAAATTAATTCATTTAATTGTTGTATTGTATTAATTGACGTTATAATATCATCATCACCACTATTAATTACATCGTATAATCGGTTATCAAATATGTCTAAATAATTTATTCCCATAGTTTGTGCACAAATAATCTGACGTTTTACAGAGGCATTATTTACTCTACTTGTTGTACACAAACTAATCGCAAATATTGGCATATTATTAATATGGAGATCATTGGTCACATTTGCAATGTTATTATATATACCAATAATTACAGGCGGTATCTTACTTGATAAAAAATCATTAGCATTTCCTGCATCAGGATCGACATAAAAAAACAAACCATCAACATTCTTTTTTTCATTTTCCAAGTAACCAGCAAAAAAAGATACTCTACTTGAATTATTAATTCTCTCTTTTATAACTGTTTTATTTTCAACTCTAATGCTTTGTATCTTTAACTTAGCGTACTTGTTATTTAGTCGATTAATGATGTAATTTAGCATATCATCTACAGTATCCACGCCAATAGCTAACCATTTATTATGTGTGTCTGGATCACTGTGTGCAGCTCTCAGTTTTGTCATTAATTCTTCTGGAACAACTAACACATGACTCATGTTATTTCTCCTCGTATAATATATTTGTAAGCAAGATTTCCGCCTCGCTTACGGTGTAAAATAATTTTTCATGGGAACATCCTGATGCTACAATTACTAATAGAGATTGGTGGCCAGGGAACGTCTTTTTCTCCTTGCGGCCCGTCTTACGGTGACTGCTCAAAAAGCTTGACGCCTGCCTTAGTTGTCACATACTGCTTACACAGATATTGCGTCCCCGGGCGAGAATGGATCCAGCAACGTTGATTCTCACGGGTGAATGCTCATTCGCGAGGGTGCAGTCAGCCATTAAGATCAGGATAATCCTTGTTCACCCTTCTATCCTTAGCCGGAAAGGTGGTGTTTTGTTTGAAGAAGGCGGATCTTCTTTCTACTCTTTTTGTTGGGATTGACATTGGCTCCCGCTGCCATGTTGTAGTACTCCTGGATTTTGAATCTCAGAAACCATTACAACGCTTCAAAGTAGCCAATAATCAGCCCGGCGCCGTGGAACTGGCCCAACGATTGGCGATCGCTCTCCCATCCCGTTCGGACCTTTCCAGGTTGATTATCGCGTTGGAATCGACTTCCTTTTATGGAATCCACATTGCCAACTACTTATCCTCCTGTGACGTCCTGGCTCCGTTCCACACCTTAGTGTATTGTTTGAATCCGAAGGTCATCCGGAACTATAAAAAGTCCTTCATCGACCTGGGTAAGAACGATGCCATGGATGCCTTTGTCATCGCCGATTTCGCTCGTGCCAACCGGATTACAACTCAGCCCTGGCGCGGCAGTCAGTTCTTAGCTTTACAGCGCCTGACGCGCCATCGGCTGCATTTAGCGAAAGCCATGACCCGTGAAAAGGCCTACATGCTTTCCAACATCTTCCTCAAGTTCAGCGAATTCTCTATGCTGGACCCGGATGAACAACCCTTTTCCCATAGCTTTGGGGCTACGGCCTCTTCGGTCCTTACCGACTTTCTCTCTACCGAAGAGATCATTGACATGCCGATGGAAGACCTCATCCACTACCTCTGTGAAAAGGGACATAATCGATTTCCAGTTCCCGAGGACACGGCCAGCTTGTTAAAGCAAGCGGCCCGGAATTCGTACCGGTTAGACAAATGCTTGTATGAGCCACTGACCGTTTCCATTGCCTCATCCTTCACCGTCATTGCTACTTATAAGGCAGAAATCAGGGCGGTAAATAAGGCTATTGAGAAAACACTCCGGGGCCTGGACCCCAATGCCTACCAATGCTTATTGTCTATCCCAGGGATAGGTCCCGTCATGGCGGCTGGCATCCTTTCGGAAATCGGCTATATTGGTGCATTTCACTCCCAAGAGGCATTAGCGAAATATGCCGGCCTCGTATGACGTGAAAACCAATCATCCCGATTCACCGGGGAAGATACTCCCTTATCCAAGGCGGGAAATGCCTACCTGAGGTATTACCTTTTGGAAGCTACCAGCCATGTAAAGAACCATTGCAGCGAATTCGCTGCGTTTTACCAGAAGAAGTATGCTGAAGTGAAAACACATCAGCACAAACGGGCACTCGCGCTCACCGCTCGTAAGTTAGTCAGACTGATATTTGGATTGCTGGCCAAGCATCAGCTCTACTCTTCCAACAGAGTAGACCAAGCTTAATACGAAGCGAACATACTTTCTCTTTTTTTGAGATTAAGGGAAAGGTTTGTTAAGTGTACCCTTTTTTCTGGATTTCTTCTTCAAATCTTTCTTTTAAGGTCTTGACATATTACCAGATAGCTTCTTCTAATAGTTTACTATTAAGACCTCATTTTTTGAATATCTCCATCCACTAGTACCTATGTCAACAATTCTTAATCCGTGTTCTTCCACCCACTTCAATAGTAAATGATTTGTTCTATCTTTATGATGCATAACATTTGAGAGCATGAATTTATATCCTAATGAATCAATATGGCTTAGTATATTTAACAGCTCTACTTCTTCATCTGCAGACCAACCTTTCATTCCTCTCTTACCATCATTATAAGCAGCACTCGTAATAAAATAAGGTGGGTCAAAATAAAAAACAGTGCCTGAAGGAAATTCACTCCAATTTATTGATGTGTAGTCAACATTCATCATTCGTAGATTTTTAGCTTTAACCTCAAAGTTGAGTATTCTTTGCTTTATATCTTCACTGTAGCCTGCTACTCCAATCGGAGTGTTAAACTTATGATTTCCATTAAATCTGATCATATTTTGGAATGAGTACATGTGGAGCAAATATAAATTTAATGGAGAACGCTCCCCCTCATTATAATCTAACCGAAGTTTGTCAAATGGCTCCCTCTCACCTTTTTCCAACTTGTATTTATCTATACCTTCCTCTATGGCTTCAACGATTTCAGCTTTGTCTGTTTTTAGAAGCCATTCTATAATTTCATAAATATAAGGGTTAAGTTCATTATAAACAACGCAATCTGTAGCATTGATATTTGCCCCGACGTTAAATGCGCCTCCCATAACATCAACAAAAGTATTTACTGAAGGAGGAAGCTCTTTGATTATAGCAGGAAGCAAAGTGTCCTTGCTGCCAGAATAATTAAGCGGAGACTTATTTAAAGACATATCTTTTTGAAAATATATTATCACTTCGTTGAGGGATTTACCGTTCCTCTTGTTGCTTGATCTATGATTCTGATACTCCACATAGCCGGTACTTTCTATGTATACCTTGCCGTCTTTAGCAAATAACTTTGCTAAATTAACTAAGTCTTCTATACTAACGAGTCCTTGATTACTATAGCTCACCAATACATGCTTGTAATTAATCTGCCTAAATAAATCTTCAAAAGCTTGTAATGCCTTTGTTCTCTGGGCGAATAACGAGTTTTTATTACCCCTACCTCTTTTTCCACCTACACCTTTTATATCAGGTGAATCATATTTAGCAATAGTATCTAACATATGATACGCTGAAACATATTGAGTTACAGTATATGGAGGGTCTATATATGCTATATCTCCTTCAATTCGCCTTACTAAAGTATTCGTTTCTTCATTATAAACATCGTTTTGAGCGAAAAGTTCTTGTTCGTTCATTTCAAGTGGTTCCAAGACAAAATCTTTTATTGCTCTTGAGTCCCAGAATTTAAAGAATGCCTCATAAGTTCCTGAAGTATTTGAAAATTTAGTGGTACTTTCAATAAGAGAGGACAACAGAAAATAATACTCATTTTCAGAAATAGTTTGTTCTCTATAAAGATCCTCAATCTTTAATCTAATGCCATCGATTTTCTTACCATTATCTTCTGTAAAAAACATTCTTCCGCCAATTGGGGTGTAATTTTTATAAATAAAATAATTGCTGTCTGCATTAAATTCAAGGGAATTAAGCCAATCAAAAATGTTCCTTTTATATTCTTTAGTAAAGTTTGAAAAGGATGGAATTCTGCTATTGTTTAATTTTGCTTTGCTCATGACATAGGAGAAATATAGAAAGTCGTTAGCTTGAATCTTATACCTATCTTTAAAATAATCTCCAACGCAGCTAGTCCCTGCAAATAAATCTCCAAATGTTTCCCCATCAATATCATACTTTTCAATAATACTTTCTATAGTACTCAGCAATTTTGCTTTGCTGCCTAAATATCTCATTTTATCACCTTTTCTAGTTATGCTATTTTTCTTCTTCATCTGGTTGATATTCTAGTAAGTCACTTAGATCACAACCAAGAACCCTACAAATATTATTAAGTAAATCCAAATCAACCCTTTTAACTTTCTCATGGTACAAATCACCGATAGTGTTGGGGCGCACACCAACCAATTCAGCAAGTGCTTTTCTTGTCATTTTGTTTTTACCTAATAGTTCAGATAATTTTATTCTAATCAATGATTTCACCTCAGATTAAATAACGATATCCGTTATAAATTAACAATTTTCATTATATCATAACGATATTCGTTTCTCAATAGAAGAAATAAATTAAGGTAAATTAATTCTACAGTTCTACAGTTCTACAGTTCTGTTTAATCTTAAAAGCTAACAGATTTTAACATATATTATATCTCCACCCCCTCCACGAAGTTATCTATCCTATCAACTCGCCACATTTATGACAGTAATTTCGTCAACTCAGTAGCCAAAAAATAATAATATCCACACAACCTTGTGTTTTTATTGCTTAGATATGTTCTTACAATAAAAATTTCCGTGACCTAGAACCCAACTTGAACATGAGTTCAAAATCACGGAAATCCCTTTATTTCAAAGCATTTTTACGCTCTTATTTATCGACCCTTGACATCAATACCACCGTCTCCACATGAGAAACTTAGGCTATTTCCAAATATATCTACAAGCACTGTAAAACCTTGATTTTATGCATGTTTTACATTAATTCTATCTACTCACCACTATCATTTTCGACTAGGCTATTTTTGCCCTTATGCTGTATGTAATAAATCATTTCATCTATTGTGGCTAGTCTATCATTCATCATTAGTGTAACCTTAGGATACCAACCCAAAGCCTCTGCGATTTGTTTCTTTTCATCTTCTTTTTGAAGTTCTTCACTACATTTCTCACAGGCATTAAGCTGTTCAAAAGAACAAGATCCAAATGCAGCATGACTCACATCTTCAATTCTATGTAAACTTTTGCAAACATCACAATACACATAAATCGCATCATCCAATAATGGAACAAGTTCCCCCTGCTTATAATCAGCATTTAGCTTTAAGTACATCATACATAATTCCTACCTTTCTTCTTTTGGTAGTACTATATATCACTCGTGAGGCACATAATAGCAAGTCATTTATTATACAAAGATGAAGATAATTATCCGACTACTTTTTCTTTGAGCTATACTTATTTGCGCTGCGGTGCTTTGTCCCCTCTTCATCTACCGTGACATTGCTTCTCTGAGTTTTTCTTTTTTGCACTGCCTCAAAAACTTCCTTAGAGATGATTGCCGGGTTATTATCACTGATTAAATAATATGTACTATTCTCATCAGATTTCAAAAGCTCCGCTTCTCCGATATACTTTCGTTTGGTTAGCGTCAACTCAACAGTTCGTTTGTTCCACTTATCCTTGCCGGTTGGTGATTTGATACCTAGATTTTCTAGTTCTTTCAAGATGCCTGTTACGCTTTTGCCACCAAGATACAAGTTGAATATCTTCTGAACAATAGTTGCCTGTTCCTCATTAACAATTAATTTTCCGTTCTCATCGCTATCATATCCGTAACATTTTCTATCAGCTAATTTTGAAGTTCCGTATTCGACCTTCTTCTTAATACCCCATTTGATGTTTTCGCTTCTACTCTCGTTTTCTGCTTGTGCCAATGCCTCCACGATGGAAATCATCAGCTGGTTGTCGGTTTCAGCGGAATCCAGATTTTCTTGTTCAAAAATAACACGAACATCAGATTCTCCTAGTATCTTCAAAGCCTCGAGTGTATCAACAGTATCCCTGCCAAACCGACTAAGACTTTTGGTTATCACTATATTAATTTTCTTTTGCTTGCTATCTTCAACCATACGAGCAAAATCTTTTCTTAGAGATTTGGACTTACTGGATGCAATATCAATATAGACATCAACTAATCTCCAAGTATCCACTGTAGCCACAAGCCTAGTAAGTCCGGAAATCTGAGTAGTAAGACTATTCAATTGTTGCATGTCATTTGTACTAACCCTGCAATATATTCCAACCTTCTTTTCAATTCTAGAACGTACAGCCGGAATATAGTTTACTTTCTTTTCCATTTTCACTCCTTGTGGCTAATCAACATCAATTTCATTTTATCTATGATGAATAGCCTATTTTTCTTCAAACCACACATATACTCTAGTGAAAAATCAATTTACAATCATTCCGTCAACTTGCCATCACATCTTAACAATCCTATCTCCACAACCTACCCGTTTTCAAGCTGTCAACTCGACCCTACGGCATTTTAGCCGTGGATATGTTTAGTTCCTCGATTACAACCAAAAATTCGAGAGCTGAAGTTTAACCTTCAACCCTCGAAAATCCCCTTATTTCAAGCCCTTTTCACACATTACTTCTGAACCCTTGACATCAACGCTACGCACTCAACGTGATGCGTCATCGGGAACATATCTACCGGCTGGGCAACTTCAGCCTGATAACCGTTCTGTTCCAGATAAGCCAAATCGC
>PPYE01207396.1_pt1 | contig 36888 bp, 25 predicted proteins | sample 1559881 | NCBI WGS metagenome assembly PPYE01 (sample SAMN08240022, study PRJNA423297) | Human gut metagenome, whole genome shotgun sequencing project.
GTATATATTTCATCATTTGTACTATAAATTGTTTGCTAATTTGCAATTATTTTGCGTGGTTAGCAAGAACCTTGTCCTGTACATTCTTTGGAACCGGCTCATATCTGTCGAAGAACATTGAGTAGTTTCCACGTCCCTGTGTCTTAGAACGAAGGTCTGTAGAGTAACCGAACATCTCTGCAAGTGGTACATATGCATGTACAATCTTTCCACCGCCGAGATCGTCCATACCCTCGATACGTCCACGACGAGAGTTAACATCACCGATAACGTCTCCCATGTACTCCTCAGGCATTGTAACCTCTACCTTCATGATAGGCTCAAGTAATACAGGTGCGGCCTTTGCCATAGCCTCTTTGAAACACATAGATCCGGCAATGTGGAATGCCATCTCTGATGAATCGACCTCATGGTAAGATCCATCGTATACTGTTGCATGGATACCAACTACTGGGAATCCACCAAGAGAGCCGGCCTTTGTAGCCTCCTCGATACCTTCGCCGATTGATGGGATGTACTCCTTTGGAATAGCACCACCGACAACCTCTGAATCGAACTTGAAAAGTTCTTCTCCATTGGCATCCATTGGCTCGAAACGAACCTTACAGTGTCCGTACTGTCCACGTCCACCTGACTGCTTAGCATATTTGTATTCCTGATCAACAGCCTTTGTAAATGTCTCCTTGTAAGCAACCTGAGGTGCACCAACGTTTGCCTCAACCTTGAACTCACGGAGAAGGCGGTCAACGATGATCTCAAGGTGAAGCTCACCCATACCAGCGATGATTGTCTGACCTGTTTCCTGATCAGTATGAGCACGGAATGTAGGATCCTCCTCTGCAAGCTTTGCAAGAGCCTCACCTAACTTACCCTGTCCAGCTTTTGTCTTTGGCTCGATAGCGAGCTCGATAACTGGCTCTGGGAACTCCATAGACTCAAGGATAACCGGATGCTGCTCATCACAGATTGTATCACCTGTTGTTGTGAATTTAAATCCAACAGCAGCAGCGATATCACCTGAGTAAACCTCATCCAATTCCTGTCTCTTATTTGCATGCATCTGAAGAATACGTCCGATACGCTCTTTCTTATCCTTTGTTGCATTTAATACATAAGAACCTGCCTTACATTTTCCTGAGTAAACACGGAAGAATGCAAGCTTTCCTACGAATGGATCTGCCATGATCTTGAATGCAAGTGCTGAGAATGGCTCATCATCTGATGAATGTCTCTCAATCTCATTTCCCTCAAGATCTGTTCCCTTGATTGAAGGGATATCTGTAGGAGCTGGCATGTACTCAACAATAGCGTCAAGTAACTTCTGTACACCCTTGTTACGGTATGCAGAACCACAACATACAGGTACAGCTGTACACTCACATGTTGCTTTACGAAGAACCTTCTTCATATCCTCTACAGATGGCTCCTCACCCTCAAGATACTGCATCATGAGATCGTCATCTAACTCACAGATTTTCTCAATGAGTTCTGTACGATACTCTGCAGCCTGATCAGCCATATCTCCAAGATCATCAGTAACTGTGATATCGTCACCCTTCTCATCATTGTAGATATATGCCTTCATCTCGAAAAGGTCGATAATTCCTTTGAAATCGTCCTCTTTACCGATTGGTAACTGAAGTACGATAGCATTTTTTCCTAATCTTGTACGGATCTGGTCAACAGCTCCGTAGAAGTTTGCACCTAAGATATCCATCTTATTGATGAATGCCATACGAGGTACATTGTATGTGTCAGCCTGACGCCAAACGTTCTCTGACTGAGGCTCAACACCACCCTTCGCACAGAACACACCAACTGCGCCATCAAGTACACGGAGTGAACGCTCAACTTCTACTGTGAAGTCAACGTGGCCCGGTGTATCGATGATGTTGATACGATGCTCAAGTGCTCCTGGCTTTGGTTTAGTGAACTCTTCAAGTGTCCAGTGACATGTTGTAGCGGCAGAAGTAATTGTAATACCTCTTTCCTGCTCCTGCTCCATCCAGTCCATGGTAGCAGTACCTTCATGAGTATCACCGATTTTATAGTTAATACCAGTATAATAAAGAATACGCTCTGTCAGTGTTGTTTTACCAGCATCGATATGAGCCATGATTCCAATATTTCTGGTTCTCTCAAGTGGATATTCTCTTCCAGCCAAGGTTTTTTCCTCCTATATTTAGTGTCCTATGCACAACCGGACTCTGTTACAAATCCGGTCCGCTGCATGAATCAAAAGCAAAGCTGTAAGCTTCTTACAGAAACTAGAATCTGTAATGTGCGAATGCCTTGTTTGCCTCTGCCATCTTGTGCATATCTTCTTTTCTCTTAACAGATGCGCCTGTGTTGTTAGCTGCATCCATGATCTCGTTAGCTAATCTCTCAGCCTGAGTTTTCTCTCCTCTGGCACGTGAGAATGCTGTTAACCAACGAAGGCCTAAAGCCTGACGACGATCAGGGCGAACCTCGATTGGTACCTGATATGTGGCACCACCGATACGTCTTGCTTTTACTTCGAGAGCTGGCATTACATTGTTCATAGCCTCTTCGAATACTTCAAGAGCTGGTCTTCCTGTCTTCTCTTCTACTGTAGCAAATGCTCCGTATACAATCTTCTGAGCTACGCCTTTCTTACCGTCTAACATAATGCTGTTAACAAGCTTTGTAACTACTTTGCTGTTGTACATTGGATCTGCTAATACGTCTCTTTTCTGAGTATGTCCTTTACGTGGCACGTTACTTCCCTCCTTAATCATGATATTTGTGGATTAATTCATCGGTACTCACATGTGTCTCTCTAATGTGTTCGTGCGGAATTGTATTCATAAAGTGAAATCCTGCATCTGCAGGTCTAATCCCAACACTAACCTACTTTAGTTCTGTTTGTGATACACAATGTTGCTAAATTATTTAGCAGCTTTTGGTCTCTTTGCGCCGTACTTAGAGCGAGCCTGTTTTCTGTTTGCAACACCTGCAGTATCTAATGTACCACGGATGATATGGTAACGTGTACCTGGTAAATCCTTAACACGGCCACCACGAATCAGAACAACGCTATGCTCCTGTAAGTTGTGTCCCTCACCAGGAATGTATGAAGTTACTTCGATTCCGTTTGAAAGACGAACTCTGGCGATCTTTCTAAGAGCTGAGTTAGGCTTCTTAGGAGTAGCTGTCTTAACAGCTGTACATACACCACGCTTCTGTGGAGAAGAAGTGTTGATTGGCTTCTTCTGGAGAGAGTTAAAGCTTCTCTGAAGAGCTGGTGCTGTAGACTTCTTTACAGATGTCTGACGTCCTTTTCTTACTAACTGGTTAAATGTTGGCATTATTTTCACCTCCTGTTTTATTTTAAGCAGTGCAATCTTATGCACGCTAAAATATTATACAAATCCTTGTCTGTTTTGTCAAGACCAATTTTGTTTTCAATATAATACAAGAAAGAAGTCCGGTTTCCCGGACTTCTTTGTTTTTAGTTTGTAACAGCTTCTGTAGCTTAAGTACAAACATCAGTAATTATTCTTCATCAGCTGATTCAGCATCTGTATCAATGACTCCGACTGCCTCTTCCTCTGCGAAATCCGCAAAATCATCATCATCAAAATCAAGTGTATCGTCATCGTTTACATCGCTGTCAAGCTTGATATTACGATAAATCTTCATACCTGTTCCTGCCGGGATGAGCTTACCGATGATTACGTTCTCCTTCATACCGATAAGCGGATCAACCTTTCCCTTGATTGCTGCCTCAGTAAGAACCTTTGTGGTCTCCTGGAATGAAGCTGCTGACAGGAATGAGTTGGTTGCAAGAGATGCCTTTGTGATTCCAAGTAATACCTGTGAGCCAACTGCAAGCTCCTTGCCCTCTTCCTCAAGCTTCTCGTTGAGCTCTAAGAAGTCAAGGGCATCAACCATGCTGCCCGGAAGTAAATCTGAATCTCCCGGCTCCTCTACGCGGATCTTCTGTAAGCACTGACGAACTATAACCTCGACATGCTTATCGTTAATCTCAACACCCTGTAAACGGTAAACACGCTGTACCTCGCGGAGCATGTAATCCTGAACCGCACGAACGCCCTTAATCTTGAGAATATCGTGTGGATTTACAGAACCCTCTGTAAGCTCGTCGCCGGCCTCAAGCTCCTGTCCGTCTACAACCTTGATACGTGAGCCGTAAGGAATGAGGTAAGCCTTTGTCTCGCCTGTCTCGTTGTTTGTAACGATAACCTCACGCTTCTTCTTTGTATCCTTGATTGTGGCAATTCCGCCGAACTCTGTGATAATAGCGAGTCCCTTAGGCTTACGTGCCTCGAAAATCTCCTCTACTCGAGGAAGACCCTGTGTGATATCTCCACCGGCAACACCACCTGTATGGAAGGTTCTCATGGTAAGCTGTGTACCAGGCTCACCGATTGACTGTGCTGCAATGATACCGATTGCTTCACCAACCTGTACTGCCTGACCTGTTGCAAGGTTTGAACCGTAACACTTAGCACATACTCCCATGTGTGAACGGCAGGTAAGCACTGTACGGATCTTAACCTGTGTGATTGGATTACCATTCTCGTCAACACCCTCTGCCATAACCTTTGCTGCACGCTTTGGTGTAATCATATGGTTGGCCTTAACGATTACATTGCCATCCTTATCGCAGATTGTATTGCAAGAGAAACGACCTGTAATTCTCTCCTGAAGGCTCTCGATTTCCTCTCGACCCTCCATGAATGCCTTTACAACCATTCCCGGAATCTCACGTCCTGTGCCTGCACAGCAGTCTGTCTCACGAACGATCATATGCTGTGAAACATCTACGAGACGTCTTGTAAGGTATCCTGAATCGGCTGTACGAAGCGCTGTATCTGAAAGTCCCTTACGAGCTCCATGTGCTGACATGAAGTACTCGAGTACGTCAAGACCCTCACGGAAGCATGACTTGATAGGAAGCTCGATTGTACGACCTGTTGTATCAGCCATGAGTCCTCGCATACCTGCAAGCTGTTTGATCTGCTTATCAGATCCACGGGCTCCGGAATCTGCCATCATGAAGATGTTGTTGTACTTATCAAGACCTGTAAGAAGTGCCTTTGTAAGGGCATCATCTGTATCCTTCCATGTCTCGATAACCTCTTTGTAACGCTCCTCATCAGTGATAAGTCCACGCTTGTACTGTCTTGTAATCTTATCTACAGTGTCCTGTGCATCAGCGATCATCTGTGGCTTCTGTGGTGGCACTGTCATATCTGAAATTGAAACTGTCATGGCAGCCTGGGTTGAATACTTGTATCCCATAGCCTTGACATTGTCAAGAACCTCTGCTGTTGTTGTAGCTCCGTGTGTGTTGATAACCTTCTCAAGGATCTGCTTGATCTGTTTCTTACCAACGTGGAACTCAACCTCAAACTTGAGTGCATTCTCAGCCTTTGATCTGTCTATAAAACCAAGATCCTGTGGAATGTTCTCATTGAATATCAAAAGTCCTACTGTTGTCTCTGTAAAACCTGAAACCTCTGTGCCGTCAGGAAGCTTTACTGTACGGTGTACAAAGATATTCTGGTGAAGAGTAATCTCCTTGTTCTCGTAAGCGAGCATTGCAAGATTAACACTTCCATAGTAACGGCCGAGAAGATCTATCGGTCTGCAAAGCACACGACGGTTTCCGTCTGTAACATCCTCAAACCAGATGAGGTCATATAAGCCAAGCTCAGCCTTTCCTGTATTTTCATCAGGAGTTGTAAGCTTTCTAAGCTCCTCAACATCATTGTATACAGTGTCTGATGACACCTGTGCAACCATCTTTGGATCATCCTTGTAATCAGCGAGCTTTCTCATTGTGAGGTAATAAACTCCAAGGATCATATCCTGCGAAGGAACGGCTACAAGTCCACCATCAGAAGGCTTAAGCAGGTTGTTAGGTGACAGAAGCATGAATCTGCACTCAGCCTGTGCCTCAGCAGTCAGTGGAAGATGTACAGCCATCTGGTCTCCATCGAAGTCGGCGTTGAACGCTGTACATACGAGTGGATGAAGCTTGATTGCCTTACCCTCTACAAGGATTGGCTCGAAGGCCTGGATTCCAAGTCTGTGGAGTGTAGGAGCTCGGTTAAGCATAACCGGATGCTCTTTGATGACGTCCTCAAGGACATCCCATACCTCCGGCTGAAGTCTCTCAACCATCTTCTTTGCACTCTTTATGTTGTGTGCGGTTCCGTTAGCGGCAAGCTCCTTCATAACGAATGGTTTGAAAAGCTCGATAGCCATCTCCTTTGGAAGACCACACTGATAAATCTTAAGCTTTGGCTCTACGCAGATAACTGAACGTCCTGAGTAGTCAACTCGCTTTCCGAGAAGGTTCTGACGGAAACGTCCTCCCTTTCCCTTGAGCATGTCTGAAAGAGACTTAAGAGCTCTGTTTCCCGGACCGGTAACAGGACGTCCACGACGGCCGTTGTCGATAAGTGCATCGACAGCCTCCTGAAGCATACGTTTCTCGTTACGAACGATGATATCCGGTGCTCCAAGATCAAGAAGTCTTCTAAGACGGTTGTTACGGTTGATGATTCGTCTGTAAAGGTCGTTAAGATCACTTGTTGCGAAACGTCCTCCATCGAGCTGAACCATTGGACGAAGATCCGGTGGAATAACAGGAATAACTGTCATAATCATCCACTCAGGCTTGTTTCCTGACTCACGGAAAGCCTCTACAACCTCAAGCCTCTTGATGATACGTGCACGCTTCTGGCCTGTAGCATTCTCAAGCTCTGCCTTAAGCTCTGCCGAATCCTTCTCGAGATCGATTGCTGCTAAAAGCTCATGGATAGACTCAGCACCCATTCCTACACGGAATGCTGAGCGGCCATAAGTATCGCATGCCTCCTGGTACTCTGACTCGTTGAGAATCTGCTTGTATGCAAGCTTTGTCTCGCCCGGGTCAAGCACAATATATGAAGCAAAGTACAGTACTCTCTCAAGTACACGTGGAGATAAGTCAAGGATGAGTCCCATACGTGATGGGATACCCTTGAAATACCAGATATGAGATACAGGAGCAGCAAGCTCGATGTGTCCCATACGCTCTCTACGAACGCTTGACTTTGTGATTTCTACGCCACATCGGTCGCAGACAACACCCTTATAACGTATCTTCTTGTATTTACCACAATGACACTCCCAGTCCTTCGTTGGTCCGAAAATCTTCTCGCAGAAAAGACCGTCTTTTTCAGGCTTTAATGTTCTATAGTTAATAGTCTCAGGCTTTTTAACCTCGCCATGTGACCACTCTCTGATCTTTTCAGGAGATGCTAATCCAATCTGAATCGCATCAAACTGCATTGCCTGATTATTTTCTATATTATTTGTTTCTGGCATTTTGGCACTCCCTTCTAATTATTCTTCGTCATCAAGAACTTCATCAGCAAAAATATCGTCATCCGCTGTCTCAGGAGACTCTTCCTCTTCTATGTCAACAAGCTCTTCGTTGTCATCAAATTCTTTCTTTGAGAAACCATGCTCTGCGAATGACTCACTGTCCTCGAATGCATAGTCCTTATCGTTTCCGATAATTGAGTTGATATCTGTATTACCGTACTCACTTGTCTCGATAAGCTCAACCTCTTCTCTGTTCTCATCAAGTACCTTGACATCCAGACCAAGTGCCTGAAGCTCTTTGAGAAGTACCTTGAATGACTCTGGAATACCAGGCTCAGGGATATTCTCACCCTTGATGATAGCCTCGTAGGTCTTGACACGGCCAACAACATCATCGGACTTCATTGTAAGGATCTCCTGGAGTGTATATGCAGCACCATATGCCTCAAGAGCCCAAACCTCCATCTCTCCGAAACGCTGTCCACCGAACTGTGCCTTACCACCGAGTGGCTGCTGTGTAACTAATGAGTAAGGACCTGTTGAACGTGCATGAATCTTATCGTCAACAAGATGATGCAGCTTAAGGTAATGCATGTGTCCGATAGTTGTCTTTCCATCGAAGCACTCACCTGTTCTACCATCACGAAGCTGTACCTTTCCATCCTTGGAAATCGGAACGCCCTTCCATAAGCTTCTGTGAGCTCTGTTTGTTGAAAGGTATTCCATAACATCCTCACGGAGTGTATCAACATATTTATCGTAGAAGATTTCAGCATCTGCGCTCCAGTATGGATGCTCAGCCTGTAAATCCTTTTCAAGCTCTTCCTTATCGAACGGAAGATTTACGTAATCATTTGCAAGCTCAAGTGTATCCTCGATATCTACCTCGTTTGCTCCGTCAAATACAGGAGTTGAGATATTGAAGCCAAGTGCCTTTGCAGCGAGACTCAGGTGAATCTCAAGGACCTGACCGATGTTCATTCGTGAAGGAACACCGAGTGGGTTAAGTACGATATCCAGTGGACGTCCGTTTGGAAGGAATGGCATATCCTCAACAGGAAGCACACGGGAAACGACACCCTTGTTACCGTGACGTCCGGCCATCTTATCACCGACAGAAATCTTTCTCTTCTGTGCAATGTAGATACGTACTGACTGGTTTACTCCCGGAGAAAGCTCATCGCCGTTCTCTCTTGTAAATACCTTGGCATCAACAATGATACCGTAAGCACCATGAGGCACCTTAAGTGATGTATCACGAACCTCTCTTGCCTTCTCACCGAAGATGGCACGAAGAAGTCTCTCCTCTGCTGTAAGCTCTGTCTCACCCTTTGGTGTAACCTTTCCTACAAGGATATCACCGGCACGAACCTCTGCACCTACACGGATGATACCTCTCTCATCAAGGTCCTTGAGTGCGTCGTCGCCGACACCAGGGACATCACGTGTAATCTCCTCAGGTCCGAGCTTTGTATCACGTGACTCTACCTCATATTCCTCGATATGAACTGATGTATACACATCATACTCTACGAGACGCTCTGAAAGAAGAACGGCATCCTCGTAGTTGTATCCTTCCCATGTCATGAATCCGATAAGCGGGTTCTTTCCAAGAGCAAGCTCTCCCTGACTTGTTGAAGGACCATCTGCGATAACATCGCCTGCCTTAACCTTGTCACCCTTAAATACGATAGGTCTCTGGTTGTAGCAGTTTGACTGGTTAGAACGAGAGAACTTTGTAAGGATATACTCTCTCTTGTTTCCGTCAGTCTCTTTTATGATAATGCGGTTTGACTCTGAAGATAATACCTCTCCGTCTGCCTTTGCAACTACGCAGACACCTGAGTCAACTGCGGCCTTTGTCTCAATACCTGTACCAACTACAGGAGCCTCTGTGGTCAGAAGCGGAACGGCCTGACGCTGCATGTTTGATCCCATGAGGGCACGTGTAGGGTCATCGTTCTGCAAGAACGGAATCAGCGCTGTAGCTACTGAGAATACCATCTTTGGAGATACATCCATATAATCAAATGCTGACTTATCGTACTCCTGAGTTTCCTCTCTGTAACGACCTGAAACTGAGTTACGTATGAAATGTCCTTCGGCATCAAGCTTCTCATTAGCCTGTGCTACGTGGTAGTTGTCCTCCTCGTCGGCTGTCATGTATACAACCTCTTCTGTGACTACCGGGTTCTTAGGATCAGTCTTGTCAATCTTACGGTACGGAGCCTCTACGAAGCCATACTCATTGATTCTCGCATAGCATGCAAGTGAGTTGATAAGACCGATGTTTGGTCCCTCAGGAGTCTCTACAGGACACATACGGCCGTAGTGAGTGTAATGTACATCTCGAACCTCGAATCCAGCACGGTCTCTTGAAAGACCACCAGGTCCAAGTGCTGATAAACGTCTCTTGTGAGTAAGCTCTCCAAGAGGGTTGTTCTGATCCATGAACTGTGAAAGCTGTGAAGAACCGAAGAATTCTTTAACAGCGGCAGTTACAGGCTTTATATTGATAAGTGACTGAGGTGAAATTCCCTCTAAGTCCTGTGTAGTCATTCTTTCACGAACAACACGCTCCAGTCTTGAGAGACCGATACGGTACTGGTTCTGTAACAGCTCTCCAACCGCACGGATACGTCTGTTTCCAAGATGATCGATATCGTCATCTGTTCCTGCGCCCCACTCTAAGTGCATATTGTAGTTGATAGTTGCGAAGATATCCTCTTTAGTAATATGCTTTGGAATAAGGTCAGATATATCTCTCTTTATTGCCTCGATTCTGTCCTCAAGAGAATCATACTCCTCGAGAATCTGAGCGAGTACCGGATAGTAAACAAGCTCAGTAACACCGATAGACTTAGGATCCTCAAGCTCAGGAATCCAGCTTCTGATGTCAACCATCATAGAAGAAAGAATCTTGACATTTCTTGTCTCTGTCTGAATCCATAAAGCAGGAACGGCAGCGTTCTGGATCTGTGTAGCAAGCGCACGGTCAACAACAGTACCTGCCTCAGCGATAACCTCACCTGTAGAAGGATCAACTACGTCCTCAGCTAAAACCTGTCCACTGATACGGTTCTTTAAAGCAAGCTTCTTATTAAACTTATAACGTCCTACCTTGGCAAGGTCATATCTTCTAGGATCGAAGAACATTGCTGTGATAAGGCTCTCTGCACTCTCAACTGAAAGTGGCTCGCCCGGACGAATCTTCTTATATAACTCTAATAAACCAGCCTCATAGCTTCCCTGTGGCTCACGCTCTGTGATTGCAGGGTCCTTGCTGAATGATGCCTGGATCTTTGGCTCATCTCCGAACATATCGAGAATAGCCTGGTTTGTACCTACTCCAAGTGCACGTAAAAGTACTGTGATAGGTACCTTACGTGTTCTGTCTACTCTTACATAAAAAACGTCGTTAGAGTCTGTCTCATACTCAAGCCATGCACCACGGTTTGGAATAACAGTACAAGAATACAGGGTCTTTCCGAGCTTATCATGAGCAATTCCGTAATAAATACCAGGAGAACGAACTAACTGACTGACAATAACTCGCTCTGCACCGTTGATTACGAATGTACCGGTCTCTGTCATTAAAGGCAGATCACCCATGAAAATTTCATGCTCATTAATCTCATCTGTCTCTTTGTTGTGAAGTCTGACTTTAACCTTTAAAGGAGCTGCGTATGTTGCATCTCTTTCCTTGCACTCAGGAATTGTATACTTTACATCATCTTCGCATAATGTAAAATCTACAAAATCAAGACTAAGCTTTCCGCTGTAATCTGTGATTGGGGAGATATCCGCAAAAGCTTCTTTGAGACCTTCGTCTAAGAACCACTGATAAGAATCCTTCTGGACCTCAATCAGATTTGGCATCTGCAGAACCTCTTTTTGTCTTGAGTAACTCATACGCATGCTTTTTCCGGATGTGACCGGACGTATTCTGTTTTTCTCCATTGACGTTTCACCTCTCGTTTTTATTTTAATCTAGCAAGTATCTAGATAATGATTCAAAAACCACCCCAGTTACTATATCTTGTGGTTTTTCTCTTGTGCACATATTTGCGAATGCATTTTAGTGTAATTTACCTATTGACAAATTTGCATCATTTAAAAAATTGCATAAAAATGCCACTGCACCACAATAGTGCAACGTATACTATACAACAAATTACTGACAATTGCAAGTACTTTTTTTATTTTTTCATTCGCCGTCGGATAGGCTACGAGCAGAGGTCCCAAAAATGCTCAGGCATTTTCGGGACGCGCTCCGACTGTCGCGCAATAAAAACATAAAAAAGAGCCAAGGCGCAAATAGAATTTGCCCTTGGCTCTTTTTTATGTTTTTACTCCGCTCGTAGCCTATCCGACTATTTAAGAGTAACCTTAGCGCCCTCTGCCTCAAGTTTAGCCTTAGCGTCCTCTGCTGAAGCCTTGTCAAGCTGCTCTTTGATAACCTTTGGTGCGCCATCAACAGCGTCCTTAGCCTCTTTAAGTCCAAGACCTGTGATCTCACGAACAACCTTGATAACCTTAACCTTGTTTGGTCCAACCTCTGTAAGCTCTACGTCGAACTCAGTTTTCTCCTCAGCTGCTGCTCCGTCAGCTCCTGCTGCTGCAACTACAACACCTGCTGCTGCAGAAACACCGAACTCTTCTTCACAAGCTTTTACTAAATCATTTAACTCTAATACGCTTAACTCTTTGATAGCATCAATAAACTCTGCTGTTGTTAACTTTGCCATTATAATTTCCTCCATTTAAAAATTTAATTATGATAATAAGGTTCAAATATAATATTTGAATTATTCTGCTGCTGGAGCTTCCTCTGCAGCATCCTCTGCTGGTGCTGCCTCTACGGCTGCATCTGCAGCGCCACCCTGCTCTGCGATCTGATTGAGTACACGAGCAAGATTTGTGATAGGTGACTGAATGCTTCCAAGTAATTTTCCAAGAAGCTCATCTCTGCTAGGTACAGCGGCGATTGCCTTCATACCCTCAGCATCATAAAATGTTCCCTCAACTACACCTGCTTTAATCTCTAAAGCCGGAGCTGTTTTAGCGAACTTAGCTAAGATTCTGGCTGGTGCTGTTGCATCCTCTGTTGATACAGCGAATGCGCTTGGTCCTTCAAGGACATCCTTTAATCCCTCGAACTCTGTTCCCTGGATTGCACGGTTTACTAAAGTATTCTTGTATACCTTGTAAGTTACACCGGCTTCTCTTAACTGTTTACGTAACTGAGTATCCTCTGCTACTGTGAGTCCTAAGTAATCAACAACTACTACTGACTGTGCACCATTGATAACACCGGAAATCTCATCTACGATTGGCTGTTTAAGTTCTACCTTTGCCACGATTCATTTACCTCCTTTTAGATTTTCGCATAAAAGACATGAGGTATTTGATTTATTAATCAAAGAAACCCTCCTGCCTGTCGACAGAAGGGTACAAGTCAAAATTCAAGATAAATCTCGAAAATTCCCTCGGTAGGTTCTACGTTTACGCCTTGCGGCACCTACTGTCTTCGGCAATATGCATTGCAATTATATCAAACTATATTACGGATGTCAATTACTTTCCGCAAAACTTTTGCTTGGCGTTTGATAGGTCTTGTAAATTGTTTTACTGTAACTGTTTAACTATCTTACTGTGTAATCTTAACCACGTTTAACTTAACGCCAGGTCCCATTGTAGATGTAAGAGTTGCGCTCTTAATGTACTGACCCTTTAAGCTAGCAGGTTTTGCTTTATTAATTGCACCCATAAGAGACTGGAAGTTGTCGTTTAACTGCTCGTCTGTGAAAGATGCTTTTCCAACTGGCACATGGATAATGTTTGTCTTGTCCAATCTGTACTCAATCTTACCGGCTTTGATATCGTTAACAGCTTTTGTTACATCCATAGTAACTGTTCCTGCCTTTGGGTTTGGCATTAAGCCCTTTGGTCCAAGGACACGTCCTAAACGACCAACAACACCCATCATATCAGGTGTAGCAACTACAACGTCGAAGTCTAACCATCCCTCGTTCTGGATCTTTGGAATTAACTCCTCGCCTCCAACGAAGTCAGCTCCTGCTGCCTGTGCCTCGTCAACCTTAGTTCCCTTAGCGAAAACTAAAACCTTAACTGTTTTTCCTGTTCCGTGTGGTAATACAACCGCACCACGGATCTGCTGCTCTGCGTGACGTCCGTCGCAGCCTGTTCTAAGATGAAGCTCGATTGTCTCGTCAAATTTAGCTGTAGCATTTTTCTTTACGATAGAGATAGCGTCAGCAACATCGTACTGCTCTTTCTTATCAAATGCCTTAACAGCGTCTTGATACTTCTTTCCTCTTTTCATGAAAAAATAACCTCCTGGTGGTAATATCGGGAGAGGGCCCTCCCACATTTACGTTTCTTTGTTATTATTTTGGGTTGCATAAATTTGCAACTTCTTTAGGGGTATGTTGGCTTCGCTAAGTGTTAGTCAACCACTTCAACACCCATTGATCTTGCTGTACCAGCGATCATGCTCATTGCAGACTCAAGTGAAGCTGCGTTTAAGTCAGGCATCTTAAGCTCAGCGATTTCCTGAACCTGCGCCTTTGTGATCTTAGCAACCTTCTTCTTGTTTGGCTCGCCTGAACCAGACTGAATCTTGCAAGCTTTCTTGATTAATACCGGAGCAGGTGGAGTCTTAGTAATGAAACTGAAACTTCTGTCTGCATATACAGTAATAACTACAGGGATAATTAAGTCGCCCTGATCGGCTGTCTTTGCATTAAACTGCTTTGTGAACTCTACGATGTTTACACCGTGCTGTCCAAGTGCAGGTCCAACTGGAGGAGCTGGAGTTGCCTTTCCAGCAGGGATCTGCAATTTAATGTATCCTTCTACTTTCTTTGCCATTTGGAATTGCCTCCTTAATTTGTTTTCTTAACATCTGCGAAACTTACTTCTACCGGTGTCTCGCGACCGAACAGCTCTACATTAATTGTAACTGTCTGCTTGTGATAATTCATAGCTGTGATAACACCGACTGTATCCTTCCAGACACCGCCGATAACGACTATCATGTCACCCTCAGCAAAATCAACTACCACGTTTTCCGTCTTAATACCCAAAGGTCTCATCTCGGCTTCTGTGAGAGGAACCGGTTTGCTTCCCGGACCTACAAATCCAGTTACGCCTCTGGTATTTCGTACAACGTACCATGTATCATCATTCATAATCATATGAATAAGAACATAGCCTGGAAACATCTTCTTGGAAACCTGTTTACGAACACCGTTCTTCACCTCTGTGACGTCCTCCAACGGAACACGTACTTCAAGGATCTGGTCCTCAAGATGTCTGTTTTCGATTGTTTTGTCAATATTAGCTTTGACTTTGTTTTCATAACCTGAATAGGTATGAACTACATACCAGTTCGCTTCTGTCATAATCACTTTGCCTCCGTTTTAAAAATGTAAACCAATAAGGAAATCTACGCCCTGCTGGATGCCCCAGTCAAGAAGCGCAATAATAAGACCGGTAACTACTGAAACCGCCAGTACTGCAATGGTCTGTCTGATGACCGATTGCTTCTCAGGCCAGATAATCTTCTGAAATTCAGCTTTCAGACCTGAAAACCAGCTTGTTTTTGGAGCCTTTTCGACTTTTTCATTCTGTCCCATAATGTACTCCTTCACTCAGTTCCTAGACTATTTTGTTTCCTTGTGCATTGTATGAGTTCTGCAGAATCTACAATACTTCTTGGTTTCCATTCTGTCCGGATGAGTTTTTTTGTCCTTTGTCATGTTGTAATTACGACGCTGACATTCTGTGCACGCTAATGTAATCTTTGTACGCACGACTTCCACCTCCGTTTAAATTCTTTGTTGTTTGTACCCTTAAAAAAAGGCATAAAAAAAAGACCTATTTCCAAGCCTGTATACTATATCACAGTTGAGCCGTAACCGTCAATAGCTATTTTAAAATTTATTGTAAATTCTTTTGAACAGTGCCGCTGTCTGCACCTTTTTTGTGTCCGGCAGCAATTAGTTTTTATAAATCTTACAGATACATAACTAAATATAGTACATTTATCTGAATTTTTCAAGTATTTTGTTGTTGTAAATCCTCAATTATGACGATATAATATATGTGTATAAATAGGATTTGATAATTAAAAATTTTACATAGCTTATTATAGCTGCAGTTAAGCATTAGTAATCGCAGCTATACAATATAATATTTAAAGGATTACCATTTAACGGATTAAACGATTTTCACGGATGAAAGGAGGGGTCTTTATGGCAAAGATAGACAGTGCCTATGCTTACTATGCCAGCACTTATGCCAATAAAGAGGTATCGCGCTATGATTCGCACAAGAAAAGCGACCTGCGCAAGATATACAACAGAATAATAAAGACAAATAAAGAGTCCCCTCTGTACAAGATTTCCAATATGTCCGAGGCCAAGAAATATGCTATCGATATAAAGGAAAGCTCTAAGGCCATCTTAAATGCCGTGGATTCGCTTTCTGATAAATACGCAGACTCCTCTGACTCCTTCCAGAAGAAGGTTGCGGAGTCATCTAATGAGGATGCTGTAGGCGTGCGCTACGTGGGTGACGGCTCAGAGAATAAAGGAGCAGACGGCTTTGATATAGAGGTCAGGCAGCTCGCCGCACCACAGGTCAATACCGGCAGCTACTTAGACAGCAGGGCCCTGTCCTTTATACCGGGCAGCTATTCTTTTGACATAAATACCAATGCATCATCCTATGAGTTCCAGTTCGGAGTGAGCACCGGTGAAACAAACGGCGAGGTGCAGGACAAGCTCAAGAGGCTCATAAACGCATCCGGTCTTGGCATCGAGGCAGACATAGTCCATGATGACTCAGGCAAGGCAGCGCTTCAGCTTACATCAATGCAGACAGGTCTCAGCGAGACTGAGGATTCTCTCTTTAGTGTGGCTCCGTCAGCTAACGCAGAGTCCATAAGCATGATGAAGCAGCTGGGTATTGATAAGGTATCATCCCCTGCCCACAACTCTGACTTTTCGCTGAATGGCACCGCGCACTCATCCTTGTCCAACACCTTTACCATCAATAATACCTTTGAGCTCACGCTCAAAAAGCCGACCACAGATACAGGTGCCGCAGCCATCGGTTTTAAGGCCAATTCCGATGCAGTTGCCGACAATGTGCAGACTCTGGTTGACGCATACAATAAGATGATAGACGTGGCAGATGATTATTCAGTGAACGACTCTGCAGATGCCACAAGGCTGCTTCGTGATATAAGCTCCATCACAAAGGGCTCACAGTCAAAGCTTTCCTACATCGGTCTCATGACAGACGATGACGGCAAGCTCACTATTGACCGCGATATCCTCGCCGGTGCACTTAGTCCGGACAGAGCTGATGACACCTTCAACACTCTTACAGCACTAAAGGATGCAATAGGTGACAAAGCAAACTCTGTGACAGTCAACCCTATGAACTATGTGCAGAAGGTTGTTGTGGCATATAAGAATCCCGGGCACAATTTCAACACACCATATATTTCGTCAATTTATTCAGGCATGATGCTTGACAGCTACGCATAAACGGCTGTTGTACCAAATCAGTACAACAGCCGTTATTTTATATTTTTTATAATAGTGGCTGCAGATCTCCCACCATTTTTTCCTCAAGCGTCCTGAGCCTCTCTGCAATCGCCACACTCTTTGAATCAGCATCGCGATATTCATTGAGACTGCCGCTGATTGTCTCTATGCCCATATTACAGCCCTCCGTCAGTAACTTTGCTGCCTGGGACTGATCATCATTCACTGCCATCTTCATTGCAGTCTGCAGCTTCGCAGCCATCTTTGCAAACACACCCGGTTCCTTAATATCTGCACCTGCTTTGTCAAGCATATCCCTGCAATCCACTGACAGCCCGGTGTGCTCATCATAGTACTTGTCTATCAGCTCACGAAGCTGCTTGTCATCTGTGTGTTCTCTTATATCGTCCATGCTCTCAAGTGCCATCTTACAGCCCGCTATGCAATCCTGAAGCAAGAGCACCGAATCATGATTTTCAATATTTCTGCTCATAAAAACCTCCATACTTCTTTTCTATTTAGTATGGAGGTTTTCATGAAAAAATATTCACTACACAATCGGAAACTCCAGTTTAACCCAAAACTTCCCATGTTCCCTTTTAAAGCTCATGCTTCCATTCATGCGCTGCATCATCGCATCCACGCTCTTAAGCCCTATCCCGGCACTTTTAAGAAGCGTTTTATTGTCACATACGCCATTGCCAATTTCAACGCTAAATGTTTTTTTCGTAAAAGCTGTTTTCATAACAACAGGCTTCTTATTGTCCGCATATTTATATATATTATCCGTCAGATTGGAAAATATTCTTGTCAAAAATGCCATATTAACAGCAACCTTTACCTGCTTAAAGCTTATTCCTTCTGCATCAACCTCATAATTGCTTTTCATAAGCTGAGCACACACATCTGAGAGGTAATCTCCAAATATATACTCAACATCCATTGATGCATCCAATTCAACAGGTCTTTGTGAACCGGCAATTGAAAAATCCAGCAGATTGTCTACCTGAGTCCTGATATCCAATACCTTTTCACTTATAAAATTAAGATTTTTCATATTCTCGGCATATGCTTCGTTCTCCAGTTTCATTACATCAACATATGTCATAACACCAGTCAACGGCGTACGCAGGTCATGCGCCATATTACGCATCAGTTCATCCTTTTCCTGTCGCGCTTTTTTCTCCTGTTCCTGTGATGCTTCAAGCTCTGTTTGATAGCCCGCTATAATTTTTCTGATGCGTAGATACACAAATACAATTCCCATCATAAGAGAAAATCCCACATCAAAAATCATTAAAGCTATATAATATTTTATCGTAAATCCTGTATATATAAATACTTTCGCTTCTATATCGGCGAACTGAACAGGCAGCTCATAGCTTCCTGTAAATCGGTAATCATACATATTTTTAGCTGGAGAGATAAGCTTATCTACATTTGATTTATTATATATTACCTTTCCCTCTTCCTGAACACTATAAAACGAAACATCATGCTCCGCCATCCATTCATCATATTGTTCGACATCTGTAGTACTTATATCATTATCCGTCACATACTGTTGAAACTCATCTATATATGGCTTTTCGTTATAGTAGATCAAAGTTGTACCTTCAATATAATTGTTCAACAAATCAATTCCCAGATAGTATAATATTCCAAAAACAACGCATGTGCCTATAATCGCAATTGCAAATGTCAAAGACAGCTTTTTCTTTACCCTCTTTAAATCATCTCTCAAAACGGTATCCTCTTCCCCATTCTGTGTGTATGCATGCATCACCACACGCTTTTATAAGCTTATTCCTTAGATTTTTAATATGTACCATAACAGTATTCTTTGCATTATATGTAAAAGCCTCATCCCATACCATCTCGTATATCATCTCAATCGTATATATCCGGTCAGGATTTTTCATTAGCAATTTTAATATCTCATATTCTTTTCCTGTTAATTTTATCTCATTATCATTAAACTCAACCTTGTTTCGATTCGTAAACAGTTTAAGTCCATCTGTCTCTATAGATTCATCCTTGTTTGTGCGATTTGCACTTCCACTGTCATATACCCGATATCGTCTGATAAGAGCTTTAACCTTTGAAATAAGCTCCATGTTTGAAAATGGCTTAGTCATGTAATCGTCACCGCCCACTTCAAGCCCTTCCAGCTTATCCAGCTCTTCCGATTTTGCTGATAAAAACAATATCGGAACGCTGTATCTTTCACGCATCCTCCTGCAAGTTTCAATGCCGTCCAACTGCGGCATCATTATATCCATTATTACAAGGCTGAACGATTCATCTATTTTTTCCAAAGCCTCCATACCGTTTTGTGCAATTACCACACTATAATGCTGCAATTCGAGAAGCTTTTTTATGCCACTGTATACTGTTTTATCATCCTCAACAACAAGAATTTTGTCCATTATATGCTCCTATCATATTATACATGTTTATTACATCAAAAAGATTATACCACATAACCGCTCCTAATTACTCCTTAATGTGCGCAAACTCTTATTAGCATAAATGAAACTTCCAATCATAGTTATTAAAATAACGCTAATTTCCAAAAACCCGATTCTATACACAAATTGCCAGATATTCATTTCAAAGTTCCATATATCAAGTGAAAAGCTTTTTTGAAAATTTGAAATCTCACAAAATTCAACAAAATATTTAAAAATATTGACAGAAAATCTATTAAGCAGTCCCAATGTCAATATTCCTGCGCCCACAATTGCCGGAACAGTTATCATCAAAATCTCATATAACAGAATTTGAATTGTCCTAGATTTCTTCTGTCCAAGTGTATTGTATATTGCAATCATTTTTGAGTGTCCTTTAAGCCATAAAACGGTCAGTAACGACATAACCACAACACATACAATATACATAACACTCAATGTCACACTTGTCATACTTTTTAACATTGATATTACATCTGTCATTTGCAGTTCCTCATTCAAAACCTGATTGACAACTGCCGAATTCGGAACATTTTGAAACATTTTACTCATATCATCATATAAAAGTGATGTGCTTTTATAGTCTGAGCTGAAAAAATTTATCCCATAACAGCTTGCTTCATTGTTTAATTCTACATATGAATTATAATCAGTGAATACTATACTGTTAGCTACTTCTTTATAGTAGCCATCGCTCACCTGTGTCTTTGGAGTATTTATTGCAGTATAAATCCCAATTACCTTAATACTGATTGTATTATTTTCATACTGTATAGATACATTACTGCCAATTGACAGGTTATTTTCAGAGGCAAGCTTATCTGATATCATTGCCCCTTTATCACCTGACATCGGATATTTTCCTTTTGAAATCTTAAAGATACCGCTACTGAAATATTCATTGTAAGAAGTATTTATGTTTCCACTGACATATATTTTATTTTTCTCAAAATCACTTTGTTTTTCTGTATATGGTACATTTTCAAAATCTACCGCTTCACATATAATATCACTTGTAAATGCATTATTATATCCTACAACATTTTTATTATTATCTGCATATTCTAAAATATCTTTCCAATCATCTAAAGTAGAAAAATCGTCTAATTCAACAAGAACACAACATCCCGCCATATCTGCAAAAGATTTGTAAAAACTCTCTATTGCCGAATCTAGAAATGTTGCAATTCCGCAAAACAGTGTCAGTATAAATATGCAAATAGCAATTAGTATATTCCGCCCCGGTCTCCCTAATAATTCTTTGCATGCCTGCCACCATTTATTCCTCATCGTCATCTCCCATTTCATAGCAAATATCACATTTTTTCTTTACATAATCCGAGTGGGTTACTACTATAACACATCTGTCCTGTTCATGAGCTATCTGCTGTAACAATTCGACAATTTTTCTTCGATTTTCTTTATCCAGATTTCCTGTAGGCTCATCTGCCAGAATATATTTTGCATCTGTTATCAACGCCCTCGCTATTGCAACTCTTTGCTGCTGTCCACCTGACAATTCCGTAACCTTTCGGGTTATCTGACTATCATCAAGTCCAACCATTACAAGGCTGTCTCTACACATTTTTATCAATTCTTTTTTGGGTACATCAGGTAAGCTTATCTGGGCTGCAACCATTACATTTTCAAGGGAAGTCATATAATCAAATAACTGATAATCCTGAAATACCAATGATATACTATTTTGGCGCAGTTTCCTTCCACCAATGTTTTGTATATTTTCTCCGTCCAGCAAAATCTCCCCCTCATCCGGTTTTTCTAAACCGGCAAGTAACGATAAGCACGTTGTCTTTCCTGAACCTGACGGACCAAATATTCCATACATTTCTCCTATTTCAAATCTGTATGTAACTTTATCCAGCACATGCACAATTTCCTTCTTTGATTTATATGCATACGATACATTAATCATTTCCAACATATTTACCACTATCCCTTCGAATTTAACAGTTTCTTTGCATTTTCTTCAACAGTTGTTACAACAGGCAGTACCATAAATGCTATCCAATTAATCAACGAAATTATAAATAAAACTACAATGTTTTTCAAAGTAAAAAATACACTCATTTCTATACGAATCTCAAAACCTTGAAATATTCCAGGTGTATCATATCCACCTACAACTCTATTTGTACTATTAATTATAACATTCTTACCTACATTACCTATAATGTTACATATATAATTGCCAAGTATACAATATAATAATACTCCCAAAACCAAACCGCTAATTGCATATATCATTCCTATAAATGCAAATCTACCTATACACCATTTTCTTGACCTTCCGAGTACCATAAAAAGTCCTGTATCTTTTTGGTATTGGATAGTATAAAACGAGAAAACGATTAACAAAATAATTTCACCCATTATAATTATCATCCAACAAATTATTTTTGATGTTTTTCCCATCAATCCTACGACTTTACATTCTGAATCGAGATAATTAGAAGTATTATCATATATTTCCACATTATCTCCATACATTTTCTTTAACTGGGTTTTTACCGCATCTATATGCTCTATCTTATCAATATACACTTCACTTCCCGTTGACGCGGTGTACTCTAACCCTAACAACTCTACTATATAATCATAATCTACATATATAGAATTATATGGACTATGTATGTATACCGAGGTTCCCTCTTCATTTGAGTCATATATTTCGAAGTCACTGTCCACTTTATAAATTCCGCATATTTGTAAAGACGTTACCTCCGGTTGGTCTCCTATAGTATATTTAACTTCATCCCCTACCTTAAGGTTATTTTTTTTCGCATATCGCTGTTCTACAATAATTCCTTTATTTTTGTAAGTAGGAAATTCTCCTTCAATAAGAGAAACATTCTTTTCCCATGAAAACAAGCTATATTTTTGCACATCCATATTTGCAACAATTACCATTTTATCAGCCCGATTGCTTACATCTTTATTCTTCGGATCTATTCCTTTATGTTCCTTTACATTCTCTGTATCCACCGGATCTGCAATCAGCTCTCTCCACGCCCCAAGTCCTGTAACATATTTTACTTTTCTGATTTCATCATAATCACTCTTTGTAAAGCCTCCATTATCATCCTCAATTACTAATGCGGCCCCATTATATAAATATGCATCTCTCTCAGATTTTTCTGCTGCATTGCTTAATAGCAGACCAATAATTTCACCCAGGATTATTGTCGCGATGATTAGTATAATAATCAAAGATTTTATTTTATATATATATAATAGTTGTTTCTATCATATCCCATCTTCTCAATACTACCAAACATTAAAAAGCCATAGACATCTATGGCTTTACAATACTATATACATATAAAGAATTAGCTGAAAAATCATTTAAGAATTATAAATAATTCTAAAGAAACCTAAAGATTCACATACCCATTTTTTATACTATAAACCTGATCACACAGAATTTCTATGTCTTCCTTATGGTGACTTGTTATAACCATAATAGCAGGTTTTTTATTCACATATTCCCTAAACATTATTCTCATATCCTGAACAGACTGTTCATCCAGTGCGTTCATCGGCTCATCCAAGAGCAATACCTTAGGCTCTTCCATAAAAGCCTGAGCTATCGCCAGCTTCTGCTTCATACCTAAAGAGAACTTACGATAAACCTTTTTGGAATCCGGCTCAAGGCCCACCTGTTTGAGAATTTCATTGATTCTTTCTTCTCCTGTTTTCTTATTAATTTTTGCCAGTAAAAGTAAATTTTCCTTTGCAGTATACTCCGGCATGAAGCCTATGCAGTCCAGCACTATTCCAACATCCTTTGCATACTGTCCTTTTTTCAGAGGGATGCCTCCGTATTTTATTATTCCATCCGACGGCTCCATTAACCCAGTCATTATCTTCAATAAAACACTTTTTCCACTACCATTTCTTCCAACGAGACCATATATTTTCCCAGATTCCAATTTTAAATTTACATTTTCCAACACGGTCTGATTTTTAAAATTCTTTGATACATTATCCAGCTCTATATTCATATATTTTCTGCCTTCCACTTACGTAAAATTATATACTCTTGTTTATTTTTTAATATTACAGCAACGCCCGTTCCTATAACAAGACACTCTGCCATTTGAAATACCATACACTCAGGCTGAGATGTCATATGCGAAATATACAGCCCCTGTGTAAGCGGCAGCCACGAAAATAATGTTCCTGCCACAATATGGTATATAACAATTATTATAAATCCAATATGTTTATCTTCGGCTTCATGTAACCAGCACAAAAATACCAGCAGTAACAATGCTATTGTCTGTAAAATCATATTACCCATTTCAATTATCAAACTTACATTTATTGCCGTCCACGAAATAAACGCTATTACTATTATTCCCACTCCGTAATACAGATAAGTACATACCAGAAATATTATCGCCAGATGCTTCATCCAGCTAATTGTATTTCCTTTTCTCAAGGCAAACTGAATATAGTAAAACGAAAAGTTCTTTGTCAAAAAATAATACAATAAAATCCAGATTGGCATTTGATAAAACAAATATAGCAGTAAAAAAATATCAAGCTTTTTAAATCCGGCAAAATAGTCTGTAATGCCTGACATATATTGTTTTGAAACAAATCCGTATATGCTCCATATAACAACTGCAGCCATAAACGTAAGACCATAATATGACTTAACACATATTGCAATCAGTCTTTTAAAACAGTTTAGTATAACGGCCCTATAAAATATAACCATTATTACAAACGCAATACTTACAAACCAATAAACAATATAAAAACTATATGTTTTCACATCTGTAACCATCAAATGTGCAATCCATGATTTTCTTCCAACGAAAGAATCTTTAAAGCTTATCCTATTACTGATAACAACATTTATAAGCAGGCACACAATACTGCAAATATTAGCTGCCCATCCTGTATTTATCAATTTGTTAAATAAAATGGTAATACAACCAAGCAACCAGTAAAATAACAATAAGTTTCCAAATAGCTGATACACGTTTGTCACATGAAGCATCTGTGACTTAACATTATAAAAATTATTTACAACAGCAATCATATTAATTACCACCCACTGGATAACTGCAATGATAACCGCGTATTTGAATGCATACACTACTTCAATGACATTTGCCCTATGTTCACTTCCAATCCGCAATTTAAGATAAAAATTATTCCGTGTAACCGCCAATAATCCGGCAATGCTCCATACAATTAAAATCCCGCTGACAAGCAATATTAAATATCTGTCTCCAACGATATTTATAACTGCATTGGCATATGAATACTCCTGATATCCGGCATCACATTCCATACAATAACGAACATATTCAAATTGCATATAGCTAAAAATAATGAATATAGTTATTAATAAATGCAACCATCTACTTTTCATTATTTTTTACTCCTACCGCAAACAAAATGATACCGGTTAAAATCAATATACCTGACATAATTAATATTATCGGAACAGATGCCCATGCATATCCATTAGGCGCAAATATTAAAAGCAGATCAAATCTGTTATCCGGTATCAATATTGCCATGGCTATGCAAAGGACAAATGGCAGTATCAGTGTCAGAAAAGTGTTTTTAATCCATGCCGATATGCCGATTGCAAATGTAGCAAATGTAACTCCTGCCAATAAAACAAACGCACCAATTAAACAAACATATGCTATAGTATTCGAGGCTGCCAGCTTAGGATGAAACATAATAACTGTCTCTCCCTCTTTTATATTCAAGTAAGCCTTAGTTCCATACTGAAAATATAAATGCAGACAATATACAGCATACGGAATAAGCAACCCCAAGCCGCCAAGTATTGCGTTTTGTATTAATGTTACAACAACATACCTGTTTCTTGACATTTTTTGCAGGCGCAGCTTCAAATATCCGCTTCTATATTCTCTGACATATGATATTCCCATAGGAAGTGCTGCCAGTATCGGAAAGAGGATTCCATTCCAGCCACTGCTTCCGGATCCCATACTAAGTATCAGTCTGTATATCATATGATCAGAATAAGCAGTTGCAGCTCTATATGTATATGCGTAATTTGCTTCTTCATAAAGGAGCAGTCCAATAACAATAGAAATAATAAACCCCGAATACTTTTTTATATATAGCATATTTTCCTCTTCCGTTTTCATTTATTTATTAATCGTTCCTATAGATATCTACAAAAAAATCGTATCACAATATTTTAAAGAAAAAGAAAGGAACTTCTGAAATTTTCTGAAAATTTCTAAAGATTTCTGAAGTTTGTAGTTCAGTTCGTAATCGGAAATCGCAATTTTACATAATAGCAGTATTCTTTTGTTTCGTAAATTGCTCTGCCATGCATACGTCTCATCAACAGCTCAACATTTTTTAGTCCTAATCCTGTACTCTCCAATAAGCTTTTTTCCTTACACACCGTGTTGCTTATGCATATTTCAAATATATTTTTTGAATATACTGTTTCCATGACCACTTGCTCATCAATATCAGCATACTTGCAAATATTATTAGTAAGGTTACTAAATATTCTTGATAGTAAACTTCCATTTACAGCAACTTTAACCTTTTCCCAATAAATGCCATCAATATTAACACAAAAACCATTCTGGCTTATAATGGTATGCATTTCAGAAAGATAATCTCCTATTGCATATTCTACGAAAGAAGGCTCGTCCAAATGTATATTCTCGTCTGAACTTGCAATAGAAAAATCCAGTAACAGATTTGAAAGATCTCTTAATTCATTAACTTTAGATGTCAGAATATCCAAATTTTTGTTAATGCTCTCATTTGATTTGTTTTGCAATTTTAAGATATCAATGTATGTCATCAATCCCGTTAATGGTGTTCTTAAATCGTGAGCCATATTTCTCATCAATTGATCTTTTTCATCCCGTGCTTTCCGTTCCTGCTCATGTGCCTTACCAATATTTACTTTATAATCTTTTATGATATTATTAACACATCTATAGATTACATAAGCTCCGCTTAAGATTGATATTACAATGCCTAAAATTATGACTCCTAAATAATACTTTTCAGTATATCCGGCATATATATATACATTAGCCTCTCCATCAGCAAAATTTACCGGTAGTTGATATTTAGCAATTTTTCTACTATCATACATGTTTTTCGCTGATACAATAAATTTATCTACATTCAATTTACTATATACAGCTTCTCCATCTTTTTCTATAATGCAAAACAAAACACAATGATAATCCATCCATTCATCACATTCCGATATATCTGATGCGGCTATATTATTCTGAGACACATACTGTTGAAATTCCTGAACATATGGAGATTCATGGTCATAAATATATCTTGAATTATTAAAAAAAATAGTAAGACCATTTACCCCTATGCCATATATCCCCCCAAATATACAGCACGATAATATTATTGCACCAAATATAATTTGAACTGCCTTTACTGCTTTAAAATCACTTTTCAAATTTGTATCCCTTTCCCCATATAGTTTCTATGACAGCCCGGTTGCATATTTCATAGAATTTATTCCTTATATTTTTTATGTGTACCATAACTGTATTTCCCGAATTATATGTATACAGTTCTTCCCAAATATTTGAATAAATCACCTCAAGTGTGTATATTCTATCAGGATGTTTTGCAAGCAATTTGATTATTTCATACTCTTTTCGTGTAAATTTAACACCTATGCCATTCACTTCTACTCTATTCTTATTTTCGTATATCCTTATATCTTTTCTGTCTATATATTCATTTCCTGCATTGTCATCAATTATTTCTCTATCATATACATTTCTACGCCTTAATAATGCCTTGACACGCGATATAAGCTCCATATTGGAAAACGGCTTCACAAGATAATCATCACCGCCCACTTCAAAGCCTTGCATTATATCTATTTCTGATGATTTTGCAGTAAGAAATAAAATTGGGACACTTGATTCTTCCCTCAATTTTTTGCAGGCATCTATACCTGATAACAACGGCATTATTATATCCATAATAACCAGGCTATATGTTTCATCGAATTTCTTTAAACCGTCCACACCATTTACAGCAATATCGACATAATATCCCTGTAATTCTAATAATGTCTTTATTCCATTACGAATTGTTTCATCATCCTCGACTATTAATATCTTGTACATCTTATATCCTCAACTTTGATTAAATTCAGTAAAAAATCCATATATACTTAAAAAGCAGTTATCCCTCTATCATTTAAATATTCATATATCTGATCATATGTCACCAGCGACACATTTCCCATTTTTCCGGCTTCCTCAATACACCCTTGGGTAAATCCTTTTTTTGCGAATAAAAATAAATGGACATTCTCATATCTAAATAATCTGCTTCTCTTTTTCAGCTTTTCGAGCACTTTTACATCCACATTTTCATTTATCCACTTACATTCTCCAAACAATGCAGTGCTTTTATCCTGATCACCCATTATATCAATTTCTGTCTGTATTCTCTCTTGTGGATCTGTTCCCCACCATCGTCCAAGATTGCTAAATTCCACAGGTGCTTCCCCATCAAGCAGCAATTTCCACAGATACTGCATACATATTTCTTCAAATATCCTGCCCATATAATCTGACAGATTTGGAGCAATTCTTTTATACGCAAGTTCTGTTGCCCCTCTGCTAATGATAGAATTATTATCAGGTATAAACCGATACCAGAATCTAAACATATTATCAGCTATTGCATATATTGATTTTCTGGACTCTTTTTCGCCATATGGAGTTTCTTTCCGTATTAAGCCAAGATTAATCAGATTTTTCATATACTGTGAGCATACACTTGTCGTTTCGCCTATCTTGGTTGCGATTTCCGACATACGGGAGCTGCCTGTTGCTACTGCTGTTATTATTGCATTATATACAGCAGGTTCACGGACTTCCTGCTTTAACAGATTTTCAGGTTCCTCGAAGATTGCTGATGCGGGGTTGAGGAACACATTTTTTATATTGTCCTCTACACTCATGCTGTCATTCATCTGTAAAAGATATTGCGGAGTACCACCAACAATACCATATATCAGAGCCATATCCTCTGCTGAAAATCCGTTAAAATATTTGCAGCTATCCTCAAAATCAAACGGAAGTATCTTCATCTGGGCGGTTCTTCTGCCATACAAAGGCGCCTTATACGCCAGCACATTATCTTCCATGTAAGACATAGATGAGCCACATAATATAAGCATCATTTTAGAATTATCTTTATTTTTATCAATAAGCATCTGCAAGGTTGAAGCCATGCTTTTCGAAGCTTTTGCCACATATGGATACTCATCTATGACAAGCACCAGTCTTTCATTTTCACATAATTTAAATACATATTCTATTGCAGCCTGAAATGACACAAATGAAGTCCCCGGCATTATTCCTGAAGCATATTCCATGATTGCCTGACTAAAGTTCTCCAGATTCTGCTTTTCGTTGCTCTCTACTCCCATAAAATATATTGCTTTTTTATCCTGTATAAAATGGCTTATGAGAGCTGTCTTCCCCACTCTTCGTCTGCCGTAGATTACTGCGAATTCAAATTTATCCGAATTATATAATCCGTTTAAAGTTGCAAGCTCTTTTTCTCTTCCTATAAACATAGCTCTTCTCCCTCCATTTCTATACACAATATTTTATTACTTATATATGGTTTAGTCAATCATAATTTAGTTAATCGTAAATAACCAAATCGTAAATGACTAAATATTCATCTTTCATTTCGCGTACAAAAAAAGACGGCCGTCCCGGTCCCCACCGGTTCAGCCGTCTTTATAATAAATTTCAATGTTATACTTTTATATTTTACTCTTATTTATACTTTTTTACTAACTTTTATACTTGTTCGGATTTAGCATCTACTGCTGTGCAAGCACTGCCTGTACCTCTGCCTCTGTAGCGCATGCCATTACCTTGTCTGCCAATGCCTTACATTCTGCCATGCTGCTGTCTGCGATGGTCTTTCTGGTCTTAAGCACACTTGTGGCACTCACTGAGAACTCATCAAGTCCGAATGCGAGTAACAGCGGAATGAGCTTTGGATCTGCTGCTGCCTCTCCACACATGCCTACCATGATTCCCTCTTTCTTACCGCACTCGATGATACGCTTGATTGCGCGAAGCACTGCCGGATTAAAAGCTGAATAAAGGTATGCTACCTTTGAGTTTCCACGGTCTACTGCCATTGTGTAGCCTGTCAGGTCGTTTGTTCCGATACTGAAGAAGGCTGCCTCTTTTGCAAGCACATCTGCCATCATGCAGGCTGCCGGTGTCTCCATCATGATACCGATTTCGAGGTTCTTGTTGTATGCAATACCCTCTGCATCAAGCTCTTTCATGATGTCCGCTACCATTGCCTTTACACTGCGAAGCTCATCTACGCATGTCACAAGCGGAACCATTATCTTTATCCTGCCGAATGCACTGGCTCTAACAAGTGCACGAAGCTGTGTATTGTAGATGTCTGTTCTCTGGAGACAGAATCTGATAGCTCTGTAGCCTAGGAATGGGTTGTCCTCTTTCTCAAGACCCAGATATGGGATTTCCTTGTCACCTCCGATATCGAGTGTACGGATAATGACAGGCTTGCCCTTCATTGTCTCTGCTACTGATTTGTATGCCTCAAACTGCTCTTCCTCTGTAGGAATTGTGTCTCTGTCCATGAAAAGGAACTCTGTACGGAAAAGTCCTATTCCCTCTCCGTCACACTCTACAGCTTTCTTTGCGTCCTCAGGCTTTCCGATATTGCATACAAGCTCTACCTTTGTGCCGTCTGCTGATACTGTCGGCACACCCGCAAATTTCTTTAAGAGCTCTTTCTCTTTTTTGTATTCCTCAAGCAGCCCAGCGAATTTCTGCTCTGTCTCAGCGTCAGGGTTTACGATTGCCTCTCCGCTTGTTCCGTTGAGTACCACTCTGTCACCATTTTTGACAGCTGTGCAGATTCCATCAATACTGAGAACTGCCGGGATTTCCATTGCTCTTGCAAGTATTGCTGAGTGGGAGGTTCTGCCGCCCACCTCTGTGAGTATTCCTGCGATATTCTCTGCCACGATATCTGCTGTCATGGATGGTGTCAGGTCATGTGCCACGAGCACTGTGCCTGCCGGAGCTGCTGAGATATCATAGTCCTCGATTCCAAGCAGAATCTTAAGGATTCTGGCTTTGATATCCCTGAAATCTGTTGCTCTCTGCTGCAAAAGCTCATCAGGTATCTGTGCAAATATCTCTGCTGTCTGCTCAAGCACCTGGTCGAGGGCCTTCTCTGCCGTGATTTTCTCACTTACTATGAGCGCTGTAATCTGCTCCTCTATGGTCGGATCCTGAAGCATCTGGATATGTCCGCGAAGGATATCCGCATCCTTTGCTCCGACTGTCTTTTCCATTCTGTCTGCCATGGCATTTGTATCATTTACAAATTTCTCAATGGCTCCCTGGAGACGTGCGATTTCAGCGTCTGTATCTGTAATTTTCTTATTCTCAATCACTATCTCATGCTCTTCGATAATGACCACATTTCCGATTCCGATTCCTTCTGAGCCGGCGATTCCTTTGTACATATCACACCTCCGATTGACTTTGCCGGTTGATTAATCTCCGAAGTTGTCTGCCTCGAGCTCTTCCATCTTTGCAAGTGCTGCTTCCTCGTCAGCTCCCTCACACTCGAATGTAATCTCTGCATCCTTCTTGATGCATGCTGCGATGATGTTTACAAGGCTCTTTGCGTTGATTCTCTTGTCGCCGAATACGATTGTTACGTCTGAATCAAACTTGCCTGCCTCTCTTGCGATAACTCCTGCAGGTCTCATGTGAAGTCCCTCTGCTGCTTTTACTACCATTGTCTTGCTTACCATAGTTTTGTCCTCCTGAATTTAAAATTATTGGTTGGTTTGTTTGTTTATTTCGCTCACACATATGATTAACTGTATCGCCCTCTGCTATTCATCAGCCTGTCATATGTCCGTTGCTTTCTATGGTTTTATTGTACTGTGCGGTATGAGTTTTTTCAATATTCCCCAAAATGCAAAATTGCACCATCTCTGGTGCAATTTTGTATTAATGTGATATTCAGTTCCACCCCAGCTCTTTCCGGATAGCTGCACAAAGCTCATGAGGTGAAGCAGCCTCCCTGAGCCTGTCCGTCGCTCCATTTTCATTCAGAAGCTTTGTGAAGTCATGGAAAAATGCCTTTGTCGTGTTGACACTGTCAAAGTTTATCGCGAGCAGAAATATCATGTCTGCCATTCTCTCGCCCCACTCTATCGGCTTGTCGAGGCGTATCACAAGTATCTGGCAGCGGTTTACATGCTCAGGCTTTCCGTGCGGTATGGCTATATTGCAGCCCACAGCGGTTGCCTCCACCTTCTCACGCTCCAGTACATCCCTCGCAAACTCGCTCTGCACTATTCCTTTGTTTATGAGAAGCTGGCACGCGCGCTTTAATACATCCTTGCGGTTTTTCGCCTTTTTCTCAAATATGATAAATTCCTCCGACAGCATCTGTGAAAACTCGCTGACCTCCGCGCTCTGTCCGGTCATGAGCTCAAAGCACTTGTTTCTGATATTTTTCTCATCCTGCGCACTGATTAGTGGAGAAACATACAGAAATCTCATATCCTTGTGGATATCTGCCTGTGTGTCTATGGTCGAGAGTATGAGGTCGCAGTCATACTCGTCAATATGCTCTATGCGGTCTGACGACAAAATGCTTACTATCCTTACATCCGGCACCCTGTTTTCTATTTTACCCGCTATTATACTGCCGGTCGCATAGCCTGCTGCACCGATTAACACTGCGCGCACTGTCATAGGATTTCTGTGCAGGGCTCCGCCCACCTGCAAGGCAATAAAAGCTATCTCATCCTCGCTCGGCATGGCGCCTGTGTACTTTTCGTAGTATCTCGATACTGTAAAGCATACCGTAAAGAGACTGGCATACGATTGTGTGATATCCGAAAGAAACGGATTGTCTATCTCTATGCCGAAATGAGTCCTCGCAATGGAGCCCGGTAAAAAGCTACGCATGCTCTCACGTAGAAGCTCATTTTCAATCAGATTGGCTGCGAGAAGATTTGACAGATACACTATCATCTCATCCTCTATGCTAAGTGCCTCCTCACAGGACATGACAACACGGTTTTGTCCCTCGGCACAGGAAAAAAGCATTGCCAGATACATGATTTCAGGCTGTGAGAGGCTGATGCCGTGATGTCTGTCCAGAAAGCCTGCTGCCTCCTTTGCCATGTTCTCATGCTCTGTCATTACGAATCCATTTTTCTGTACCTGCTGCTCTGTTTCGGTGCCCGCATCCCCATCATTTGCATCATCACGCATTCGGTTTGACAAATCTAACTCATCCGGCTTCAGCTCTTTCTCCACATCCACCCTGAAAAGTGCAATGGCTATATACTCTGCCAGCATCTGAAATGTGTAATCCGTAAAGATGATATCAAAGCGTCTCTCCACATGATGTATCATGTCAACTGCCATCGACAGATTTACGCTTCTGAAATTATTGGCTATCACCTCGGCCGCGCGTCTTGAAAGCCTGTGGTCATCGGTCTTGATAACCTGCTTATCACTGATTGGATACCTGCAGAAATGCCTCATGGCTTTTCTGATATCAAGCTCACTGCCTGTCGCATATATTCCGTAACCCGCCGTTCTGTGCACCTTAATGCCAAAGAGCAGAAGCTCTGCGTCAAGCTCATTTATATCATCCATGATGACATTTTTGCTGACGTTTAACTCCTCCGAAAAAAGCGCATACGTGTATGTATCCCAGCCACTTAGCAGAATATACGATATGTAGTTCTGTCTCTTCTTCTGCGATACTGCTGCCGATTTCCGCCCTGCCACATCCAGAATCTTTCCTATCTGCGCATCGCTAAAGCACGGCTTCATGCCTTTGCCCGGCTTTCTGTCGAGCGTCATAGAGTTTTGCTCACAAAAATCAGCCACCTCCTTCAGATATGTCTTCACACTTCGCTCCGACATACCTGTGGACGCAGCAAGAGCCTTTGATGTGACAAGCTCATTGTTGTGCTCTGCCAGCTTTTCAATTATCAATAATCCCTTTTCTGAAAGCATAAATCAAAGTTCTCCTGATTATACGTAATTTAACAATTCGACCGGTTCATCTATCAGATTTGTTGCACCATGCTCCTTCAAAAACTCTACGTCCCTGAAGCCCCATGTGACAGATACGCACTCCAGACCTGAGTTTTTCGCTGTGGCGATATCCACATCGGAGTCCCCCACATAGATTGCTTCATCTGCACTCACCTGAAGCTCTTTAAGTGCCTTCTGCACCATATCAGGTGCCGGCTTTTTGCGTATACCCTCTTCCTCCATCTCGCCGACTGCCGATGTCATATACTCCTTGAAATAAAGCTGATTGAGCTCCTTTACCGCCGGGTCAAGCTTGTTTGAAACAATAGCAAGCTTTATGCCGTTTAATTTAAGCTCCTTTAAAAGCTCCATGATTCCATCATAAGGTGCTGTATTGTCATTGCAATGAGCCTCATAATATTCCTTGAAATCCGAAAATGTCTTTTCAAACTTTGGATTGTCTGCCCCCTGTGGCACTGCGCGCTCCATCAGAAGCTTTACACCGTTTCCCACAAATCTGCGCACCTCGTCGAGTGTACGCTCCGGCATGCCATTTTGTTTTAATGCATAGTTTGTTGCATTTTTTAAATCCTCAAGTGTATAGAGAAGTGTTCCATCAAGGTCGAAAACGACCGCTTTTTTACGTTTTTCCTCCTCACCCTTTGCTATATGTGTCTTTTCAAATTCTGTCTTGCTTATCATATATGCCTCATTCCTGTCATCATTTGGCAGAACCATAATATCTCCAGGTCTGCCTGATATATAACTGCTGTCATCCTTATTCTTAAATAGCTTTACCTTGTGCTTTAGCACAAATGCTCTTGAAAAATCCTCCTCAACAGGTATGCACACTCTGGCATGTGCCATTCCATCCACTATAGTCTCCGTATCCTTATTCTTGAACTTCGGGACATAATCTGTCTGTTTCACAGTAAACCGCCAGTCCTTGTATATCCTGAAGCTTTTGTTCAGCCTGTCCAGATTTAAAATCCGTACACTGCCGTCTTCTCCTATTATGACTACCGTATCTTCACTAACCGGTGTGGAGATATCCCCCTTAGCTGTCCGCACTCCCATGCAGCAGCCCACAGGCAGTATATCCTTTGCAATGATACATCCCATCGGTATCGGGCGTTTTTTATAATCCACTTTTTTGAAGCCACTCGTATCAAAATCTTCTCCGTAAATTATCTTTGTATCGTTTAAATAATCAAAAATCCTCTCTTCCAATAATGATTTGATTGCAGAATCCGAAGGACGTTTGTGTGTACCATCGCTGCTGTACTGAAATCTTGGTGTCACGTCTTTTTCTTTGCAGTAGACATTATAGCTGTCTATCAGCAGATCCATCGGAATAAATCCACCGGCCTTGTAATAATGCCCTCCGCCTGAGCCTATGTCCCTGCACACTTCCTGCGCCATTTCGCTTGCGCTCACCTCTTTTATACAGCTTCTAAACGAAAGCTTCACTCCATTCTTAATCACTGAAAATACCATACATATGTCAATAGCATCCACCTCCAGCACAAAATCGCTTATGATGCCGAGTACATTCGGGTCACATGCCCCTGCCTTTACGATCGCCAGACGATATTCCTCTATATAATCGCGCCCCAGCAATGCTGTTGCGGCTATGTCCAGCTCCTCAAGTGACATGTTGGCATTTCGGAATTTGGCCACTATAGTGTTGTCAAAATCCGCCTCATCGCGCAGGTCCCTATCAAGCGAATGTGTTATCTCGGTAAATTCTCCGGTGTCGGTGTAAAGTCCATAATACAGTGCTGTTGCCAGGTTTCGATTTATCTCTACGCCCTCCTCACGAAGCATATCCCACACAATTGTCGCACATGAGCCCATATAGCTCATGACACGGTTCATAGCAGGAAGCTCTCCCGATACTCTGTGGTGATCTATGACAGCTACATTTTCTGCCTTGAAAAATGTGACATTCCCACCACCGTACTGACAATCGACAGTCACAAGCAGCTGCGGATTGTCTAAAAAATCCACATGCTCTATCGGTATGCCAAGACTGTCTACCATAAGCACCAGATTGCTCTTGTGTATGATATTCCTGCCTCCGTATACAAGTCTGGGACTTTTTCCATTCATCCTCAGGTATTCATAGACTCCAAAGCCGCTTGCCAGTGCATCTGCGTCCGGATTATCATGACATTGCACAATTATGTTATCAAATTGTAATAAATCACTTAGCTTCATTATTAGCTCCCTGAATAGTTATATTAATTCATTTTCTCATATGTGTATTTATGGTTGCTTCAAATCATCACATTATTTCAGGTACGGAAACAGCAGCGAGCTTCTGTCCTTCTCGTCAAACATCGAATTGTACTGCAGGATATTGTATGCCTTTATCCATTTTGCCTCGTCTCCTGTTGCCTCATCCACATGCATAAAGCACTCATTCTTTTTCGAATAATAGCCCCTTGAATTTATCGCCGGAATCTTCTCCATCAGCTCTGCGAGGAACCGGTTGTATGCCGGCAGATCTATGTTGGCTCTCTCAAGCGTCAGTGTGGACAGGTAGTTGAGGCTCGTCACATCAACTTTCTGTGCATCCGTCTCGTAATTGGTCCATATGAAAAACGGCACCTTGTACAGATTCTCAAGTTCCTGCTCTGTAAGTCCGGAATTGCCCTTGCCATTTAAGAGCTTGATAAAATCATTGCATAATCCCGGCTGGTGGTCTCCAAAAAACACAATCTCTACCGGATCATCCACACCCTTAAAGTATGTGATGAGATTTTCGAGTGCCTTGTCACTTTCATTCAAAAGTGACAGATACTGGTTCGCATCGGTGTATGACGCTCCAACCTTGTAAACCTCCTGATTGAAGTTGTCATATCTCTCACCGTAGCCGCCGTGGTTTTGCATCGTGACACCCATGATGTAAAGCTTCTCGTCATCGCTCTTTTTCTCGTAGCGGTCAATAATCTTATCATAGAGCTCCTGGTCAGTGATATATTCCCTGAGTATCTTTGTCTGGTCAAAATCATCTATAAAGTATGTCTCATCATAGCCCAGATGCGGATAAACCTTGTTTCTGCTCCAGCCTGTCGCATAGTACGGATGCATCGCAACCGTCGTATAGCCGATATTCTTCAGGTTTGAGACTATGGAGGTCGGGTCATCATTTATATACTGCTGATAAACCACCGAGCCGTCCGGCAGAAATGCCATCGAGTTTCCTGTCTCAAATTCCCACTCAGAGTTTGGCGTCTTCGCACCGTACACGGACGAAAGAGCATTGCCTTTAAGCGTATTTTCACTCAGAGAATCCATAAACGGCGTGACCTGCGTGTTGGTCTCAAAATCTCC